>ERZ772906.84-NODE-84-length-53973-cov-4.083738_pt1 | contig 53973 bp, 40 predicted proteins | sample MGYA00511338_ERZ772906 | MGnify/ENA primary metagenome ERZ772906 (study PRJEB29015, sample SAMEA2738076) | human oral metagenome | biome: human oral; feature: human-associated habitat; material: saliva | place: China | collected 2212 ... | reverse complement strand
TAATTATATCGCTTAAAGATGCTTTTTTGTTATCTAATTCCTTTTAGGTGGCTAACTTCATTTTAGAACTTACCAATGACGAACGGAGTAAATGATTTGCCATATATTTTACCATAGATATTTTAATATTAGGTATTTTATGATAGTATTTAACCGTAACTATATATTTATTTTTGAAGGTGACATGGTGACATTATGAACTGCAAAAAAATTGACGAAATGAAGAAGGAATTTAATTTCGAAGAAAATGCTGAGGTTTGCTGTGCTTGTGACGAAAATGAGTTTGATGACGATTCTTTAGACATTGAGATGGATAAAATTTTGGGAATTCTCCTCGAAGATTATGAAAAAGGCAGGGATGTTGACAAGATGGAGGTATTCCAACAGCCTGACCAGGATGCCGTGAAGAAGATAATAAAGAAGCTTCTGATGATTCTTTATCCGGGATATTATAGGGAAAAATTATATCGAACACGAAATATCCATTCAAAATTACAGGTTTTGATTGAGGATGTAATTTACGCTTTAAGAAAGCAGATTGAAGTGGCTCTTTTATATGACAAGAATTTCGGTAATACCCCTAAATATGTCAGAAAGCGTGCTGCACAGAAGGTGTGCCTGCAATTTTTTGCGGCTATTCCGAAGGTCAGGGAATACTTGAACACAGATATTCAGGCAGCTTTTGACGGTGATCCTGCGGCAAGCAGCAAGGATGAAATTGTTCTTGCATATCCGGGGCTTTTGGCGATTACAATTTATCGCTTTGCCCATGAGCTGTTCTTGCTTAATGTTCCTCTCATTCCGAGAATGATGACAGAATACGCCCACAGACATACAGGTGTTGATATTCATCCCGGAGCAACCATCGGCAAATACTTTTTTATTGACCATGCAACAGGAATTGTAATAGGCTCCACCTCTTTGATTGGGGAAAGAGTGAAAATTTATCAGGGAGTTACCATAGGGGCTTTATCCACAAAGGAGGGGCAGAAGCTTCGTGGAACTCGCAGACACCCTACCATTGAAGATGAAGTTACACTGTATTCCGGAGCTTCGATTTTGGGAGGAGATACGGTTATAGGCAAAGGCTCGATAATCGGAGGAAACGCCTTCATTACAAAGTCGGTGGCACCATATACAACAGTAACAGTTAAAACTTCTGAGACGGTGATGGAAAGTAAATAACAATTTTACTTGGTGTTGATATTAAGAAACAGACGGCTTTCAATATCAGAAACATTACAGGCTTGTCAGCATCAAGTATAGAAAGGAAATAGATTGAAAACAGAGATATTTTTAGTGAGACACGGTGAAACAAATTGGAATAAGGCAAGAAAATTTCAGGGAATGACGGATATTCCTTTGAATGAGCTTGGCAGAAGACAGGCTATGTATGCCCATGAGGCACTAAAAGATATAAAAATAGATGTTGCTTTTGCAAGTCCGCTTTCCAGAGCACAGGAAACAGCCAAGATTATCTTGGAGGGACATGGTATAGAGCTTACAACTGAGGATGAGCTTCATGAGCAGAACGCAGGAGATTGGGAAGGGCTTACAGCGGCTGAAATTGAAGAAAAATTCCCCGGTCAGCATGAACTATGGACAAATAAGCCAACTGAACTTTTTATTCAAAATGGCGAAAGCTTTCAAGGCGTGCAGGAAAGAGCCGTGAGGGCATTTTGGAAACTTATCAGAGAAAATGAGGGAAAGACAATATTGGCAGTAGCTCACATGGTTTGTCTGTCCATGATTTTACTCAGGATAGCAGGAATCAGCATAGACGAGATTTGGGACAGACCTCTTTCAAATGCGAGTTATAGTTTGGTCAGTGCGGACCCTGAAACAATGGAAGCTGAAATTCTGGATTGGAATCATGATGAACATATTCCCGAGGAACAACGCAGAAAGCCCAGAGTAAAAGAATGGGGCAGAGAGTAAACATATGGAAAGTCGTATGATTTAATGTACAAAACCGGGACCGGTGACTTATTTGTTTGGGTTTCCATGATTAAGGGTAAACTTTAATCGTTGGAGATTTTACAGAGTCATCGGTTTTTAATTTCATTGAAAGCCAAAAATGAAATGGTATCGGAATATGAAAATGATAGATCAAAAAGAGGTTCTTATGGAAAACAACTTTGATATAAAGGAGATAATAGAAAGCAGATTACCCTTTTGGGAAGACTTGAGCTTACCGGATAGAGATTTGATTCTATCGCAAGTTACAAGGCAGAAATTTGATAAAGGAATGGTTGTAAACAGAGATTTTGAGGGGTGTCAAGGTGCTATGATTCTGTTATCCGGGCAGCTTAGAACCTATATAGTTTCTGAAGAGGGAAGAGAAGTTACTCTTTACAGACTCAGGGCAGGTGAAAACTGTGTTTTGTCAGCTGCATGTCTGCTTGATGCAATAACCTTTGAAGTGATAATTCAGGCTGCAGAAAATTCTGATATGCTTGTAATTCCAACGAATACACTTAACAAAATTATTGAGAGAAATCCTGTGGTAGAACTTTTCCTTACACGGACGGCAAATGAAAGATTTACGGATGTGATGTGGACTATGCAGCAAATTCTTTTTATGGGAGCTGATAAGAGAGTGGCACATTTCCTGTGGGAAGAGATAAAAAAATCCGATACTAAAATTCTGTCCTATACCCATGATGAAATCGCCAGATATATTGGAAGCGCCAGAGAGGTGGTTACCAGAATCTTAAAATATTTTGCGGATGAAGGGGTGGTTGCTCTGAAGAGGGGCAAAGTAGAGATAACCGACTTTGAAAAATTAAAAAGTTATCTGTGATTCAGTCACATACAATGGAGAATTCCTTTGATAATATCAATACATAATAATTACTCTTTCAACTTGCGAAATTAAGAAAGAACCGAAAAGATAACTCTTTTCGCAGTTAAAAAGCGAAACTTAATAGAGAGACGGTAAGCACAAAATTAGGAGGAAACTATGGGTTTATTTGATTTTTTCAGAGGAATGAATATTAACGACGGGATTCAGCAGTTTAAGGACACAGAAGGTGCACTTTTAATCGATGTCAGAGGTGATGGTGAATTTAGACAGGGACACATTCCGGGGAGTGTGAATATTCCTTTACAGAGACTGAAGGATATTAAAAAATATGCGAATAAGGACACTCCGTTGTTTTTATATTGTTTAAGCGGTGCACGAAGCGGCAGAGCTGTGAATACCCTGGTAGGTATGGGATACAAAGCAGTGACCAATATTGGAGGAATCGCATCGTACAAGGGAGAGATAGAGAGGTAATTTATGAAGATTTTAATTGTTGGAGGAGTGGCAGGAGGTGCAACGGCGGCAGCCAGAATCCGCAGGTTGAGTGAAAGTGCCGAAATAATAGTTTTTGAAAAATCAGGTTATGTTTCTTATGCTAACTGCGGACTTCCGTATTATATCGGAGATGTTATTACTGACAAGAAGGAGTTGACATTACAGAGTCCGGAAGGCTTTAAAAATAGATTTAATGTTGATGTTAGGGTTAACAACGAAGTTATCGCTATAGACAAAGACAATAAGAGCGTAGAGGTTAAAGATCTTCAGACAGGGCGAGTGTATACGGAAAAATACGATAAGCTCATTCTTTCGCCGGGAGCAAGACCTACCATGCCTAAACTTTCAGGGGTGGATATGGATAAAGTTTTTACCCTCAGAACCGTTGAGGATACGTTTAAGATAAAAGATTTTGTAATGCGTGAGAAGCCTAAGACAGCTGTTCTTGCAGGTGGAGGGTTTATAAGCCTTGAAATGGCGGAGAACCTGATTGAGATGGGTATTGAAGTTACAATAGTGCAAAGACCGAAACAGATTTTCCATCTGCTTGACAGTGATATGGTATCAGAAGTTCATTCACTGTTTAAGAAGCATGGTGCAAAGCTGAAGCTGGGAAGTACCGTGGCAGGATTTGAAAGTGCCGGAGACGGTATAAATACACTTATAGAAAATGATGTTCCTATTAAGTCGGATATGGTTATTCTTGCAATAGGAGTTACTCCCGACTCAAAACTTGCCGAAGGTGCAGGACTGACCCTCGGAATAAAGGGGAGCATTGTTGTAAACGACCGTATGGAAACTTCAGAAAAGGACATTTATGCAGTCGGTGATGCAATTCAGGTCAAGCATTTTGTTACCGGAGAGGATGCGGTTATTTCTTTGGCAGGTCCTGCCAATAAGCAGGGCAGAATAGTTGCAGATAATGTTTGCGGCGGTGACAGCAGATATTTAGGCTCTCAGGGTTCATCCGTCATAAAGTTGTTTGATATGACTGTTGCAACTACCGGAATCAATGAGAGAATGGCAGAGTCATTGGGCTTGGATTATGATTGTGTAATACTTTCACCAAATTCCCACGCCGGATATTACCCGGGAGCCAAGGCGATGACTATGAAAGTCATGTATGAGAAAGAAACTTTGAAAATTTTAGGAGCTCAGATTGTCGGTAGGGAAGGTGTAGATAAGAGAATTGATGTACTGGCTACTGCAATACATGCAGGACTTACGGCAGTTCAGCTTAAAGATTTGGATCTGGCTTATGCACCCCCATATTCATCGGCAAAAGACCCTGTGAACATGGCAGGCTTTATGATAGAAAATATTATAACAGGAAAGGTTAAACAGTTCCGATATGAAGATATTGAAAAGCTTCCGAGAGACGGCAGCGTGACTTTGCTGGATACGAGAACCGAAAGAGAATTTGCAGGAGGAAGCATAGAGGGTTTTAAAAATATTCCTGTAGATAGCCTGAGAGAAAGGCTTAGTGAAATTCCCGAGGGAAAACCGGTTTATGTTATTTGTCAAAGTGGTGTGAGAAGCTATCTTGCATGCAGAACATTAAATGAGTACGGCTTTGATGCTTATAACTTTGCAGGCGGATATAGATTCTACAAAACCGTAAATGACGAGATTTTGGCATCGGAATCTTCCTACAGCTGTGGTATGGATAGATAATATACCGGTATATTTACAGAATCGTAGAACTTCAAATAAAAAGGTGATGTTGCAGAATGGGAAAGCTATTCTGCAACATCACCTTTTTATGTTAGTGTCTTTGACAACAGTTTCTACACTCTTGCCCATAATAAACAGTTTTTCTTGCTTATTATGGGCAGCTATATATACTGCCGCTACTGTTGCGAGTTTAAAATTTGTGTTTTTGGTAAAGCACAGTAGGGGCGAATATAAGTCTCGAGTTACTATGAGTTTAGGTTACATCTGTATTTTTCATAGTCTTTTTGGACTGCCTGTTCAGGGACTCCGGCAAGTTTACTCACTATGAAGATTGCAAGCAGTGCAGAGAGGAAGGCAGGAAGCAGTTCGTATGTATCCCATAACCCTCCTAACGGTCTGACGGCATACTTCCAAAGGAATATCATTATTGCACCGACCAAAAGCCCTGCAAGGGCACCGTACTTGTTTGAATTCTTCCAAAACAGTGCACAAAGTACAACCGGTCCGAAGGTTGCTCCGAAACCGCCCCATGCAAATGACACGATTTCAAATACTGAATTGTCGGGGTTTGCTGCCAGAATTACTCCGACTGTTGCGATTGCAAGAACTGTAAGCCGTGAAACCAGAATCGCTTTTTTTTCGCTCATCTTAATTTTAAGGAAGTCCCTTGCTATATTTTGGCTTACGCCTGATGATGCCGCCAGAAGCTGTGAATCTGCAGTGGACATTGTGGCAGCCAATATTCCTGCCAGAATCAGACCTGCGATAATCGAAGGAATGAAACCGTGTGTACTTAGCAGATGTGCTATTTTTACGATTATAGTTTCAGAGCTCGAATCCTTTAGGTATGGAATTATGCCGTTTGCAGTCATGCCATTGCCTACGATGCCGATGATGACAGCGACACCCAGGGAAATTACAACCCAGATTGTTGCAACTCTTCTTGAAAGAGTTAGTTTTTCCTTATCACCTATTGCCATGAATCTGAGTAGTATATGGGGCATACCGAAGTAGCCGAGACCCCATGCAAATGTGCTGAGTACATTTAAAAAGTTATATGATGTCGAAGTTTTGCCTGCAGGGTCGTATGTATTCAGAAAGCTCAAGTATCCCGGAATACTTTTTGCATTTGTTGCTACGCTGTCCAATCCCCCGGCAAGATATGTGCCGTATCCCAGAATCACTATCAGTGCGACAGACATTATTATACTCTGAATGAGATCTGTTGTGCTTGCGGCAAGAAAACCTCCAAGTGCTGTATAGCCTACGATAACTGCTGCACTGATTATCATGGCTTGAAAGTAGTCCACACCGAACAATGTGCTGAAAAGTTTTCCGCATGCGGCAAACCCCGATGCCGTATATGGTATAAAAAAGATTATTATTGTTATTGCGGCAAAGAAGTTCAAAATGTTTTTCTCGTCATGATAACGCTTGCTGAAAAATTCAGGGATTGTAATTGCGTTGAGCTGATGAGAATAGCTGCGGATTCTCTTTGCGATCAAAAGCCAGTTTACATATGTTCCGATTGCAAGACCGATGGCTGTCCATGAAGCATTTGCAACACCGGTTAGATAAGCTACGCCGGGAAGTCCCATCAAGAGCCAGCTGCTCATGTCAGAAGCCTCTGCGCTCATGGCGGTGACAAAGGGTCCCAGAGTTCTTCCACCCAGGTAAAAATCACCGGCATCTTCGTTTTTCTTTGAAAAGTATATTCCGACTCCCAGCATCCCCATAAGGTATACGGCAATTGCCAGCATCATCAGTATGTCGTTCGAATTCATAATAAAAGCCTCCAAATATTTTTTACTTGAAGGCATTATAGCATAGTTTTCATTAGACTAAAACACAGAATTTAGTTCAAACTAAAATATATAGTATTTTATAAATAAAAGGGATATATCGTTGCAATTACAACGAATATTATATAGACTTAAATATAGACTAAAAACATTCTAAAAATAATATTTAAAATTTTTATTGTTATAAAGCAATCATGGTTGCTGAAATCACTGAAGAATTTTCATCACGAAAGAACAGGTCAAGATTTTACAAAATTTTTCATAGTGTAAAGGATGGGCGTCATCTTATGTCATTTAGCGTAGTTTTTCAGAAATTCAGGTAAAATAAGTTTGCTGTATTGTGCCAGTGAGTAATCACCGTTACATAGGCACCAGTCGTACATCATTCCCCGTTCTATAAGCGCATAGGCTTTGATTACTTCGTTCACAGACACATCATCTTTGAGCTCGCCGTTGACTTGCCCCTTTTGCAGAATTTCTCGAAGCAGTTTATAGTAGGTTCTGTCCTGATCCAAAAGATGACGATTCCCCTTCGTTATGAGTTGTGATGAGAATAGTCGGGCTAATAAATCTACTGAAATCGAATTTTCTATCATAAGAAACAGTTGAAAGTTCATGTAACAAAGTTTCTCCACGGCAGAGCCTTCCGGAAGCTTATCCCTAAGCTCTTCATATTTTTCGTCGAACAAAAATGACAGTGATGACAGCAGCGCATCTTTGCCGTCAAAATAATGGTAGAAAGATCCCTTTGAGGTTTCAGAAAGCTCAACTATTTCATCCACCGTGGTATCATCATATCCCTGCTCATAAAAAAGCTTCCATGCGGCAGAAATTATTTTTCCTTTGGTATTTCTATTATTCTTTTTGCCCATAACCTTATCCTTTCTGTTATAATATATGAAAAGTTTCGTAAATCTTTTGCCCGGGTAGAAAAAGATATTGCCCTTATATGTACCTGTGCAAAGAATTATACCATAATATAAATGAACTTTATATACAAAATATATCAGCAGTGTATTAGGATTGGAGGAAGTTATGGAGAGATTGAGCGATAAATGGACAGTTGTTTTAATAGTTGTTTTGATGATTACACTTACCACATCAATAAGCGTTGCAGGATATAATTTCATTTACAAAGATGTTATAAAAAACATTAAGGCGATGAATTCTGAGAAAAAACAGCAAGAAGAGCACAAAGCCAAAACCGTAAAGAAGAAAAAACCTAAGAAGAAAATAAAAAGCAGTGTGTGGAAAAAAGAATACAAACGCATTTTGGAGGAAAATGCAAGTGCCATAAAAGGCTATAACTGGCAACAGAGCAGCGGAGGAGTGAAGAATGTTTCCATGGTTGATATAAATGGAGATGGAATAAAAGAATTGTTTTTCATGAAAAGAGATGCGGGGGAGAGCGGAAATGCACATTTGAATATTTACACTTTTGCAAATGGAAAAGCAAGACAGCTCGGTTACAGCATGAGCAATATCGACAGAGCAGGCAAGGTTACGGCTGACGGCAGTGGACTCAGCGACTTCAATGCGGCTTCCGGCGTCAGATATTTGGTATATCTGAATAAGAATAATGGAAATTTTTGCATATACAAAGTCTTTGGTGATACTTATCAAGACAGGTATGTAGAGGAATATTCCTTTGCCGGCGGACTGGTGAATAAAAAACATATCTTTAATCATTACTCTGATATGGATTCCTCTGATTTATATTATGTAAATAAAACGAAAGTCAGTGCTGCTTTCGGCAAAAAGGCATTTGATGAAGCCAAAAGCGGTGTAGGCACGATAATCATGGCTTGTGATTCCGCATGGAAAAACGTTTCTACAGCAGGAAATATGGCTATGAACTATACTCGGGCAATTCAGGCTTTAAGCTGAATATCATAAAATCTGACCCACATACCAGTACGAAAAGTATCCCGGTGTGAAAAGATAAATTTCGTTTGACTTATGTGTGTAGTGTGATAGAATTATGATGATGAGTTTAGAAAGGAGAGGACTATTATGGAAAAAAGAAATGGGAAGTTAATGGCGCAGTTCCTTATTCCATCGATAATCGGTGTTATTTTATTTATGATTCCTGTTAAGTATGATGGAAGCTGGACTATCTTCGTCAAAATACTTGCAGACAAAATCGGTGGAGCTTTAGGTAATTATTTACCAATGTTATGTGTTATTATTGTTACGGTTTCTGCTGTTATGTCGGTTCTAGCACTTGCTAAACCTAAATTCATAACAGAAAGCAAACTTTTAAGCGAAGCTTTTGTGGCAACACCGGTTTGGGTGGTGATCAGAGTCATCGGATGCGTATTCATCTGGCTGACATACTGCAAGGTTGGTAAAGAAGGAACTGTTTTATCGTATTTGACAGAAGGTAATGGAGATGGAGGAGCAGGCGGATTCGTATTAGAGGCTTTGCTTACTGTACTGGTAATTATCTTTGCCATTGCGGGGCTGCTTCTGCCGTTGCTGCTTGACTTCGGTCTGCTGGAATTTGTAGGAGCATTACTTACAAAGGTTATGAGACCTTTATTCAAAATTCCGGGAAGAGCGGCGGTTGACTGCTTCACCTCATGGATTGGTGACGGTACTTTAGGAGTTATGCTGACATGCAACCAGTATGAGGGAGGATATTATTCGGCCAGAGAAGCTTCGGTTATTGCTACTACATTCTCGGCAGTATCAATTACTTTCAGTATCGTAGTATTAGCGCAGGTTGAACTCATGCAGTACTTCGGACCTTACTACCTGACTATCTGCCTGGTAGGTATTGCGTGTGCTATTATTTGTCCAAGAATACCACCTCTGTCATTGAAGAAGGATACATACCTTGTTGAAGGAAAAGCAATGCCGGAAACTATTCCGGAGGGATACTCTTCATCCGTTGATTACGGTTTGACACTGGCTGTTGAAAGAGTTGAAGAACACAAGGGCATTGGAGAATTTTTCAGCAACGGTCTAAAGAATGCTATGGGAATGTGGTTTGGTGTAATGCCGGTTGTTATGTGCATCGGAACAATTGCTCTTGCACTATCGAACCACACTGAGATTTTCACAATCCTAGGCAAACCCTTCCTTCCATTGTTAGAATTATTACAGATTCCGGAAGCGGCGGCGGCATCCAAGACGATGATTGTCGGATTTACTGATATGTTCACACCATCGGTAATTGCAGCAGAAGGAGTGAAAAGTGAAATGACAAAGTTTGTAATAGCGGTTATCTCCGTTACCCAGCTTATTTATCTGTCAGAAGTCGGCGGATTGATTCTGGGCTCCAAGTTACCTGTTAACCTTATAGAACTATTTGTTATTTTCATAGAAAGAACACTTATCAGTTTAATTATTGTAAGCCCAATTGCACACTTGCTATTCTAATTAGCATACAAGATAATAGAACAATAAATTCATCATGCCGGTCGCCAAAATGCGACCGGCTTTTCGCTTAAGATGATATATCATTTTTGCTTACAGTTTTTTGTTTTTTGGATTACAAAGGTATGCCGTTTTAAATTATGATAGTATCCCATAGATGTTGTAGATTTGTGGTGAAAGCCCGGCGGAGAGTGGCTTGTTAAATTCGTGAAATTGTGTGAGATATTAATATTTCTTTAGAAATGTGTTAGAAATTTGTTGTACAAAAACATAAAACTGACTAAAAAACATACATTTACTGTCACAATTAAACGGTATAGTAGGTAATGTAAAAGGGGTAAACAAATATAAAACCTTTTAAACATTCTTTCTCAATAACAACTCAACATAATTTTGAAAAGCTGTCCTAAATGGGCAGTTTTTTATTTTCATTTCTGTTTTGAGGAAAAATTTTGGAAAAAATATAGAGGGATGGGTATTGAACTTGGTGGGAAAGTGTTGACTTTGACATCTATCTATTGTAAACTTAATGAGCGACTTTATGAGAAAATTATAACAGGGCTGGTTACCAGCTCTGGGTTTTAGTTAGAAAACGGAGGTCTAACATGAGAGTTAAAGTAACATTGGCGTGCACAGAGTGCAAGCAGAGAAATTACAATACTGTCAAGAACAAGAAAAATGATCCGGACCGTATTGAACTCAAGAAATATTGTCCGTTCTGCAAGAAGCAGACCGCTCACAAGGAAACGAAATAAGGAGGGTTTGTAATGGCAAAATCCAAACCAAACAAACCGGTAAAAAAAGAAACTTCAAAAAACGCCAGGACTCAGATCCGGAAAATGGCTATAGCTAACAGCCAGAAGAAGGGCAAGGTGTCATCGATGGAATACTGGAAGGGCGTTAAGCAGGAAATGGCTAAGGTTGTATGGCCGACAAAGAAAGAACTGGGAACTTTTACTGCAGTGGTAATCGGTACCTGTGCGGTATTTGCACTTGCGTTCTGGGCAATGGACTCGGCTTTTCTTGCAGCACTGAGAGCGATTCTTGGAATAACTTTAAGTTAATAAAAGAGAAGGTACATAAATGTCTGACATTGAAAACAAAGGCTCGTCAAATGTCTTTTCCCCTCTCGAGGGTGAAGGAATTCGTGGAGACGGCATGGCTCATTGGTATGTAGTTCATACATATTCAGGTCATGAAAACAAGGTAAAAGTGAATATAGAGAAAATGGTTGAAAACCGTGGGATGCAGGATTTGATTCTTGACATTATTGTTCCGACGGAAGATCGTGTCGAAATGAAAGATGGACAGAGAAAAATCAAGACCAGAAAAATATTCCCGGGTTATGTAATCATTAAAATGATTGTAACTAACGAGTCTTGGTACCTGGTTAGAAATACTCAGGGTGTTACAGGGTTCGTAGGACATGGTTCAGAACCGTTCCCATTAACTCCGGAAGAAGTAGCAAGGATGGGTATTGAAAAAGTTTATATCGACTTGGATGTTAATGTTGGCGATATGGTTAGAGTTATCAACGGACCTTTCGAGAGCTTTATGGGTGAAGTTTTAGAAATCAGTCCGGAGAAGCAGGTTCTTACCGTCAAAATATCAATGTTCGGTCGAGATACACCGGTTGAACTTGAATTCAGTCAGGTGGATAAATTAAACTAGCAGAAAGGAGGAACGAGAATGGCAAAGAAGGTTGAAGGATATATAAAACTTCAGATACCTGCAGGCGGAGCGACTCCGGCACCACCGGTCGGACCGGCATTAGGTCAGCACGGCGTAAACATTATGGATTTCTGTAAGCAGTTTAATGCCAAGACTCAGGATCAGCCCGGCATGGTTATTCCGGTTGTTATCACTGTTTATGCGGACAGATCGTTCACATTTATCACTAAGACACCACCGGCAGCAGTTCTTTTAAAGAAGGCGGCAGGTCTGGACAAAGCGTCCGGGGAACCGAATAAGAACAAGGTTGCAACTATTACAAATGCACAGGTTGAAGAAATTGCAAAGACAAAGATGCCCGACCTTAATGCAGCAAACCTTGAATCAGCAGTTAACATGGTTAAAGGTACTGCAAGAAGTATGGGTATCGTAGTAGAAGATTGATTTTTGTGGGAGAAGCACCGGAAGATTTTAGAAAAAGATGATTTAGCGACCGGGCTTCGCTGGCACTACGAGGAGGAAATATGGCTAAAAGAGGAAAAAATTACAGAGCTTCTGTGGAGAAGTTCGACAGGTCACAGCTTCATGAAGTTAAAGAAGCCATGAAGCTGGTAACAGAAACATCTAAAGCAAAATTCGATGAGACAATTGAAGTCCATGTCAGACTTGGTGTGGACGGAAGACATGCTGACCAGCAGGTTAGAGGTGCTATGGTATTGCCTCATGGAACAGGTAAGAGCGTAAAAGTTTTGGTATTTGCCAAGGGTGCTAAGGCTGAAGAAGCACAGGCAGCCGGGGCAGATTATGTCGGTGCTGAAGAACTGGCACAGAAAATCCAGAGCGAAAACTGGTTTGACTTTGATGTAGTAGTAGCAACACCTGATATGATGGGTGTCGTAGGTAGATTGGGTAAGGTTCTCGGTCCTAAAGGACTTATGCCGAATCCGAAATCCGGTACGGTTACTATGGATTTAACGAAAGCGTTAGCTGACATCAAAGCCGGTAAAGTTGAGTACCGTCTTGACAAACAGAACATTATACACACAATTATTGGTAAGAAGTCCTTCGGTGAAGAAAAGCTGGAGGAAAACTTCAAAGCCCTGATCGATGCTATTATAAAGGCTAAGCCTGCAGCGGCTAAGGGTCAGTACCTTAAGAGTGTAACAGTTACTGCAACCATGGGACCCGGAATCAAAGTTAATCCGGCAGTTCTGTCACAGTAACTTAAACTGAATTTGAAGTCAAAACCGTAGACAGTGGGTGCGAAAGCTTAATTTCCCACCGAGGTACAATATAAAGAATATTGACCTCGTCTTGAGTCTAGCATGAATTTAGAATAAGATGAGGTTTTTCCTTGTGGAGTACCAAATATTCGTGAACTGATATACAGTTCCAGAAAGGAGAATTATGTCAGAACAAGCAAAACAGCAGAAACAGATTATCATCGATGAAATCAAGGCTAAACTTGATGGTGCACAGTCAGCTGTACTTATTGACTACATGGGGACAACAGTTGCAGAAGCAGATATTATGAGAAGAAAGCTTCGTGAGGCGGAAGTTGATTATAGTGTATATAAGAACACTCTGATGAAGAGGGCTGTCGAAGGTACTGAATTTGAAAAACTTGCTGACGTTATGCAAGGTCCAAGTGCAATTGCTATAAGTAAAACAGATGCAACTGCTCCGGCAAGAGTTTTGAAAGAAGCCATTGATGAATTTAAAAAGATGGAACTTAAGGCAGGTGTTGTAGAAGGGGAGTTCTATGACAAAGAAGGCATTGCTCAGATTGCAGACATTCCATCAAGAGATGTGCTTATTGCCAAATTTATGGGCAGCGTTCAATCCCCGGTTGGCAAATTTGTTAGAACCCTTGCAGCTATTGCAGACGCAAAGCCTGCAGACGGTGCAGCAGCACCGGCAGAAGCAGCCGCAGAAACTCCGGCTGCAGAATAATTTTAGAAAAATAATTTCACTAATTTAGGAGGAAATCATGGATAAGAATCAGATAATTGAAGCTATCAAAAATATGTCCGTTCTTGAGTTGAACGAACTGGTTAAAGCTTGTGAAGAAGAATTTGGAGTATCTGCCGCAGCTCCTGTAGCAGTTGCAGGTGCAGCAGCCGGTGGTGCTGCTGAAGAACAGACAGAGTTCACAGTAGTGCTTAAGGAAGTTGGAGGCGAAAAGATTAAGGTTATCAAGGCTGTTAGAGAAATAACAGGTCTTGGTCTTAAAGAAGCTAAGGCTCTGGTTGACGGAGCACCTGCAAATCTTAAAGAAGATGTTGAGAAAGCAGAAGCTGATGACATCAAGGCGAAGCTTGAAGAGGTTGGAGCAGTTGTTGAATTCAAATAGTCCTAGGCTATTTTCACATTTGTTCAAAAGGGCGTTCGGTTAGGACGTCCTTTTCTTTTTCAGATTTTATCGGGAAAGCAGGGGAATAATGTAATCGGGAGGAGAAATCCGCAGGTTGACGATGAATTTCGTATATGCTTAAATAGATTGCAAAGGAGGGTAATATTATATTTATTACATAAGATATATGTGGGAGATAATTATTGAAAAAAGTGCAAGGGAATACTTGGAAAAAAAGAAATCTAAAGACATTTATATAGAGCCTGTAGAAAGAAAGGTTTGCTGTAGTTCATATAGGGATTTTACTGTATCCGCAAAGGTTCAAAATAAGACTACAGAGTTTGAGGTGGTGGAGGCGGATCCTTACAGAGTGCATATTTGTAATGATTTGTCCGTAAAAAATAATAAGATTCAAATTGCCTGTGATAAGTTTATGATGTTTGAAAGGCTATATTTAAAAAACATTTCTTATGATTTTAATCGCAACAGAAGCAGCTGCAATGAAATTGAAAGAGAGGTTTAAAACAATTTTGTTCGCATAATAAACATCAAGTATTCACATAATAAACACTTGATAATTTGACAAAACTACGCTATAATATTAGACTGCCATGCGAATATAGTTGACTCGGTTAGGTCAGTTCAGCATGGGTTCGGTTGTGGTGTGATTGCATCGCAATGAACAAGCTTAACATAAGCTTTGACACTTTTAACTCATGTATAAAATAAGGAGTGATAGGAATGCCAAAACCAATCCAAGTTGGTAGAAAAGAACGAATGTCTTATGGGAAAATCAATGAAGTCGGGCATATGCCAAACCTGATCGATATTCAGACAAAATCTTATGATTGGTTTCTGAAAGAGGGTCTTCATGAAGTATTTGAAGATATTTCTCCAATTAGAGACTACGCAGGGAATTTGAGCCTTGAATTTATCGATTATTCTTTGAACGACCCTCCTAAATATGATCAGGAGGAGTGCAAAGAAAGAGATGTTACATATGCGGCTCCATTGAAAGTAAGAGTTCGCCTGGTCAATCGAGAAACAGGTGAAGTAAAGGAACAGGAAGTGTTCATGGGAGACTTCCCTTTGATGACTGAAAAAGGGACATTCATCTACAATGGCGCAGAGAGAGTCATAGTAACACAGCTGGTTCGTTCCCCCGGAGCATATTTCGATGTGGAAAGAGATAAATCGGGAACACAGCTCTATTCATCTCAAATCATACCGAACAGAGGTGCTTGGATTGAATATGAAACCGACTCAAATGAGATCCTGTCGGTGAGAGTTGACCGCACTAGAAAACAGCCTCTAACAATCCTTTTAAGAGCTCTTGGAATGGGAAGTGATGAGGAGATTTTGCGTACCTTCGGTCCTGACACACGACTGATGAAAACTTTAGAAAAGGATACTACTACAGACTATGAATCCGGACTGAAGGAAATCTACAAGAAACTGAGACCGGGGGAACCTCCAACCTTTGACAGTGCGAAATCCTTGTTAAATTCCTTATTCTATGATGCCAAAAGATATGATTTGGCACATGTGGGAAGATATAAATACAACAAGAAGCTTGGAATTTCAAACCGTTTGGTTGATGTTATCGCAGCTGAGGATGTAATTGATCCGAATACAGGTGAAATTATGGTAGAAGCCGGTGACACAATTTCAAGAAGTCTTGGGAAAACAATTGAAAATGCAGGTGTGGATTCGGTTCTTGTTTACGGCAAGTCCAGAGGAACCGTTGATGAAAATATTGAAACTAAGGTTATCGGTAACCGATTTGTTGAAATCGCTCTTTATGTAAAAGAAGAAGATTTGCCGGCAAAGATGGCAAAGCAGGTTTACTATCCGGTTCTCAGAGAAATTCTGGATGAGGAGCTTTCCGGTCAGGAACTTAAGAATCGTCTGAAAGAAAGAAAAGATGAGCTTGCACCAAAGCATGTAATTATGTCTGATATTATAGCTTCGGTAAGTTATTTGCTTAACCTCAATTACGAAATCGGAGTGGTTGATGATATAGATCATTTAGGAAATCGAAGACTGAGAACTGTGGGAGAGCTTCTTCAGAATCAGTTCCGAATCGGTCTTGCCAGAATGGAAAGAGTGGTAAAAGAAAGAATGACCGTTTTGGAGCAGGAAGCTACTACTCCACAGGCACTTATGAATATTAGACCTGTAACTGCTGCCATCAAAGAATTTTTTGGAAGTTCACAGTTATCACAGTTCATGGATCAGAATAATCCCCTTGCGGAATTGACCCATAAGAGAAAACTTTCTGCTTTGGGGCCGGGCGGTCTGTCCAGAGAAAGAGCAGGCTTTGAGGTTCGCGATATTCATCAGTCCCATTATGGAAGAATGTGTCCTATCGAGACTCCTGAAGGTCCTAATATCGGTCTCATAGGTTCTCTGACGACATACGGCATAATTAACGAATATGGATTTATCGAAACTCCATACAGAGTGGTGGACAAAGAAACCGGAAGGGTCACGGAAGATATTAAATATATTTCAGCCGATGAAGAGGAACTTCTGATCGTTGCACAAGCAAACGAACCTTTAGATTCAGAAGGGCATTTTGTAAACGAAAAGGTTGCTGCCAGAGGTATAGGCGGTGAAATTGCAATGTTCCCGAGAGAAAAGGCAGACATGATGGATGTATCGCCTAAGCAGGTAGTATCTGTTGCAACGGCTATGATTCCTTTCCTTGAGAACGATGATGCAAACCGTGCTCTGATGGGATCAAACATGCAGCGTCAGGCAGTACCGCTGTTGGTCACAGAGGCTCCTTACATAGGAACAGGAATAGAATATAAAGCTGCCAGAGACTCAGGGGTAGTTATTTTGGCTGAAAATGCCGGAACCGTTGAGTTTGTAGATGCAGAAAACATACGAATCAGAAGAGATGATGATAACAGTATTGATGAGTACAAACTGCTTAAATTTAAGCGCTCAAACCAGGGAACCTGCATTAACCAGAGACCTATCGTGGCTCATGGGGAGCATATTGAGAAGGGCGAGGTTATTGCCGATGGTCCTTCGACTGAACTTGGAGAAATTGCGCTGGGAAAAAACCTTCTTATAGGATTCATGACATGGGAAGGTTACAACTATGAGGATGCCATTATTCTAAACGAAAGAATGGTAATGAACGATGTATTGACATCTTTGCATATAGTTGAATACGAATCAGAAGCCAGAGATACCAAGCTGGGACCGGAGGAAATTACGAGAGATCTTCCTAACGTCGGTGATGACGCACTTAAGGATCTTGATGAAGAAGGGATTATCCGTGTCGGTGCAGAAGTGAATTCCACAGATATTTTGGTAGGTAAAACAACCCCAAAGGGTGAAAATGATGTAATTCCGGAGGAAAGACTGCTTCGTTCAATCTTTGGAGACAAGGCTCGTGAGGTTAGGGATACATCCCTTAGGGTTCCTCATGGAGAACAGGGCATCGTAGTTGAGGTCAGAGTATTCTCGAGAGAAAATGGTGATGAGCTTCCACCGGGAGTTTCAAAGCTGGTTCGTTGTTACATTGCAACTAAGAGAAAAATTCAGGTCGGAGATAAGATGGCAGGACGCCATGGTAATAAGGGCGTTATTTCAAGAATTCTGCCGGAAGAGGATATGCCGTTTTTGGAGAACGGTCAGCCTCTTCAGGTAATGCTTAACCCCCTTGGCGTACCTTCCCGAATGAATGTAGGACAGGTACTTGAAGTTCACTTGGGGCTTGCGGCTAAGAAGAAAGGTTGGTATGTTGCGACACCGGTGTTTGACGGTGCCCACGAAAGGGATATTCGTGCCCTGCTTGAAGACTGCGGTTATTCAGAAAGTGGAAAACTTCATCTTAGAGATGGACGCACAGGGGAATACTTTGATAAACCTGTCACGGTTGGATACATGTACATGCTTAAACTTCACCATTTAGTTGATGATAAGATCCATGCGAGAAGTACAGGACCTTACTCCCTTGTAACGCAGCAGCCGCTGGGCGGTAAAGCTCAGTTCGGAGGACAGCGTTTCGGAGAAATGGAAGTTTGGGCATTAGAAGCATATGGTGCAGCTTATACACTTCAGGAAATCCTAACAGTTAAGTCCGATGATATTGTGGGTCGTGTTAAGACCTATGAGGCAATAGTTAAGGGCGAAAATATTCAGGAACCCGGTATTCCGGAATCCTTCAAGGTTCTGATTAAGGAACTTCAATCCCTGGCCCTGGATGTCAGAGTTTTGGCAGAAAACGATGAAGAAATCGAGCTAAAGGAAATGTCTGACTACGAGGACAATAATAATATAAATAGTATATTGAGTAAAACATCTGATTTGGAAAGCGATGAACAGATTTTGAACAGTGGCTTTGTTGAAGAGTCTGCCGGTGATAATGAAGTTTTCGATGATCAAACCGATGAAGAAATGTAGGAAAGGGGAGTAAATCTGTGGCTGAAAATACGAAAAACAACGGATATTTAGAATCAAGTACTTTTGAATCTTTGCAGATTAAACTTGCATCGACGGAAAAGATTCTTGATTGGTCATACGGCGAGGTAACGAAGCCTGAGACCATAAATTACAGAACCCTTAAACCTGAACGTGATGGACTGTTTTGCGAAAGAATTTTCGGACCTACCAAAGACTGGGAGTGCCACTGCAGAAAGTACAAGAGCATAACCCATAAGGGGATTATATGTGACAGATGTGGAGTGGAGGTTACTAAAGCCAAGGTAAGAAGAGAGCGAATGGGTCACATCAAACTTGCTGCTCCGGTTTCTCATATCTGGTACTTCAAGGGCATTCCGTCGAGAATGGGTCTTGTTCTGGAAATGACGCCGAGAAATCTGGAAAGAGTACTTTACTTTGCATCTTATGTAGTTCTTGATCCCGGCGATACAAAGGTTACAGGTCTTGTGGAAAAGCAGATTCTATCTGAACAGGAATACCGTGATGCAAGAGCTGCTTATGGAAATACCTTCAGAGCCGGAATGGGTGCCGAATCAGTAAAAGAACTTTTGAAAAAGATTGACCTGGAGGAGCTGTCATCTAAATTAAGGGAAGAATTAAAAACTTCCACAGGTCAGAAAAAAATCAAGCTGATTCGCAGGCTTGAGGTTGTTGAAGCTCTCAGGCTGTCGGGAAATCGTCCGGAATGGATGATTCTTGATGTTGTTCCGGTAATCCCGCCGGATCTCAGACCTATGGTTCAGCTGGATGGTGGCAGATTTGCGACATCGGACCTTAATGATCTTTACAGAAGAGTTATTAACCGTAATAACAGACTTAACAGATTACTTGAACTGGGTGCTCCCGACATCATTGTCAGAAATGAAAAGAGAATGTTGCAGGAGGCTGTTGATTCACTGATCGACAACGGAAGAAGAGGCCGTGCCGTTACCGGTCCGGGTGGTCGTGCGCTGAAATCTTTGTCAGATATGCTGAAGGGTAAACAGGGGAGATTCCGCCAGAACTTACTTGGCAAGCGTGTTGACTATTCAGGTCGTTCAGTAATCGTAGTAGGTCCTGAACTTAAATTCTATCAATGTGGTCTTCCTAAGAAGATGGCTTTGGAATTATTCAAACCCTTTATTATGAAAGAACTGGTTGAACAGGACTTTGCCCATAATATCAAGAATGCAAAGCGTATGGTAGAAAAAGTCAGACCGGAAGTTTGGGATGTGCTGGAAGGTATCATCAAGGAACATCCGGTAATGCTTAACCGTGCACCGACACTGCATAGACTGGGGATTCAGGCATTTGAACCTGTTCTTGTAGAGGGAAAGGCAATTAAACTGCATCCGCTGGTTTGCACAGCCTTTAATGCGGACTTTGACGGAGACCAGATGGCTGTTCATGTACCTCTGTCAGTTGAAGCACAGGCAGAAGCAAGGTTTTTGATGCTTTCTGTAAATAATATTTTGGCACCAAAAGACGGTTCTCCTATTACAACTCCTACACAGGACATGATTCTCGGAGCCTACTATCTGACATATCCGGGAACCTGTAAGAAAGTTGAAATGGTAGACGGAAAAGAAAAAGTCTCATATAGCATGGATGAGTTCAGCAATAAGCAAATTGATGATAATAATAAGGCAGAAGGCTTTGTGCGTATTCCGGAAAAGGGAGACGGTAAGGTCTTCACCGATATAGATGAAATGCTGATGGCATATCAGAATGGTGCTGCAAATCTTCACGCAAGGGTAAAAGTCCGTATTCGTTTAGATGAAAAGGATTCGGGCAAAATCGTTGAATCAACAGTAGGCAGATTTATTTTTAATCAGGGAATTCCTCAGGATTTGGGTTTTGTCGACAGGAGCGTTGACAAGCATTCACTTGAAATCAATGTACTGTGTGGAAAGAAAAAACTTGGGGAGATTATTGACCACTGCTATAGAATTCACGAGAATACGGGAACTGTTTTGATGCTTGATTATATCAAGTCAATCGGATATAAGTATTCTACAAAGGCTGCAGTTTCGATCGGTATCTCTGACATGAAGATTCCTGACAGCAAGTGGGATATAATTGATGCTGCACAGAGGCATGTTGACAGATACGAAAAAGAGTATCGCAGAGGTACGATTACAAATAATGAAAGGGTTACGAATCTGGTAGAAACATGGAACAAGGCAACAGACGATATTGGTGATGCATTGATGGATTCGCTTGAGCCGGGTAATAATCTTAATATCATGGCAACATCAGGTGCCCGCGGTAGTAAGAACCAAATTCGCCAGATTGGCGGAATGCGTGGTCTGATGGGTACGGCTACCGGTAAAACAGTAGAGATTCCTATCAAGGCTAATTTCCGTGAGGGACTTTCTATTCTGGAGTATTTCATTTCCTCAAACGGAGCTCGTAAGGGTCTGGCGGATACAGCCCTTCGTACAGCTGACTCAGGATATTTGACAAGAAGACTTGTGGATGTATCCCACAATGTTATCGTTCGTGACTACGATTGCGGAACTGAAGACGGAGTGGAAGTCTCGGCTTTTGTGGACGGAAAAGAAATACTGGAAAATCTCAGCGACAGAATCGTTGGCAGAACCGCAGCAGAAGATATTGTAGATCCTAAAACAGAAGAGCTTCTGGTGGAAAAGAATACAGAAATAGATGATATGATGGCTGAAGAAATCGAAAAACGCGGAATTGAAGCGGTTAAGATTCGTTCAATCATGACATGCAGAAGTAAGAGCGGAGTTTGTGCTAAGTGCTATGGAAGAAACCTTGCCACAGGAGAAGAAGTTAATATCGGTGAATCTGTTGGAATCACTGCAGCTCAGTCCATTGGAGAGCCGGGAACACAGCTGACGATGAGAACTTTCCATACAGGAGGTGTTGCAGGTTCAGATATTACTCAGGGTCTGCCCAGAGTCGAGGAGCTTTTCGAAGCGAGAAAACCTAAGGGACTTGCAGAAATCTGTGAAGAGGATGGCATTGTCCGGAAAATTGAAAGTCGTCAGAATGACAAGACTCGTGTGACGGTTATTTCTTCAGAAACAGGAGAAAGCAAGACATATGATGTGCCGTTTAATGCCATTGTAATTGTTAAGGAAGGACAGCATATAGCTGCCGGAGATAATATTACACAGGGACCTTTGAATCCGCACGATATTTTCCGCCTAAAAGGTGTGAAGGGTGTCTATGATTATTTGCTGATGGAAGTTCAGCGTGTGTATAGAAATCAGGGTGTAGACATCAATGATAAGCATATTGAAATTATTGCAAGTCAGATGTTATCCAAATTCAAGATTGAAGACCCCGGTGATACAGACCTTCTTCCGGGAGGCATGTACGGTGCTATTGAACTGGAAGATGCGAATGCGGCAGCAGCGGAAGAAAATGGTGCACCGGCTTTGGGGAAACAATTGCTTTTGGGTATTACGAAAGCGTCCCTTGCAACGAATTCATTCCTATCTGCGGCATCTTTCCAGGAAACCACAAGAGTCCTTACGGATGCGGCAATCAAGGGCAAAACGGACAGGCTTCTCGGACTGAAAGAAAATGTAATTATCGGCAAGTTGATTCCTGCGGGAACCGGCATGAGACGTTACAAAAATGTCAAGGTTGACTACGGTGAAAATGAAGAGTATATCAACGCCTTTGATAAATTGAACGGAATTTCCGAAGAAGACAGTCAAGGAGACGGATTTGTTCTGGACAGAACGGGCGAATTAGATATTCCGTTACCATTAGAAACCGAAACTCCCGATGCTATCGAGGAGGAAACTTTAGAGGAAATCATAGAAGTTGAGGAATAAAAAGGATTGCAATGGCTTTGGTCATGTGATAAAATGAACGATAGTTGCGGTCATTTTCTGACCCTGAATCTATCAGGGTCAGTTTGGCTGTTATATATAATATATCGAGAAAGGAGAACAGAATGCCTACTATTAACCAATTAGTACGCCAGGGTAGAACCAGCACAATGAAAAAATCAGACGCACCTGCTCTGGGAAAGGGAATGAACTCACTTAAGCGTCAGGCTACAGACAATAATTCCCCTCAGAAGAGAGGCGTGTGCACAGCTGTAAAAACAGTCACACCTAAGAAGCCTAACTCAGCTCTTAGAAAGGTTGCAAGAGTTCGTTTGACCAATGGTATCGAAGTAACAGCATACATTCCGGGTATTGGACACAATCTGCAGGAACACAGTGTTGTACTTATCAGAGGCGGAAGAGTTAAAGACCTTCCAGGTGTAAGATACCATATCGTAAGAGGAACTTTGGATACAGCCGGTGTAAATGAAAGAAGCCAGGCACGTTCAAAGTACGGTGCAAAGCGTCCTAAGAAAAAATAAGAACTAATTTTGAGTAATCGGGAAACGGCGTGCCCTAGCCAAAGAGTAAGGCAATTCTGAAGCAGCGACAGCTGTATATAGATATAGGAGCACACGCGACATCCGAAGGCGTGATGTCGAGTACCCCCGGACAGACTGGTTTACCGAGAATTGCAGGGTGAACCAGAGTAATCGTTGTAAATACATTTATGTCTGCAAATCCGGAAGATATGCGGAGTTAATATGTTTTTGCAGGGTGAAGAAAGTCATGCAATTATTAAAGCAAGGGAGGAAGAGAAGTGCCAAGAAAAGGTAAGACACCAAAGAGAGAAGTACTTCCGGATCCGGTATACGGAAGTGTTGTGGTTTCCAAACTTATTAACAGCGTTATGTTGGACGGTAAGAAGGGAGTTGCACAGAGGATCGTATACGGAGCCTTCGACCAGATCAAAGAAAAGACTGGCGAAGAACCATTGGAAGTATTTGAGCAGGCGATGAAGAACATTATGCCTGTGTTGGAAGTTAAAGCAAGAAGAATCGGTGGTGCAAACTACCAGGTTCCTATCGAAGTAAGAGCCGAAAGAAGACAGACCCTGGGTCTGAGATGGCTGACTAAGTATACAAGACTTAGGGGCGAGAGAACAATGGCTGATCGTCTGGCAAAGGAACTTATAGATGCTGCAAACAACACCGGAGCTTCTGTAAAGAAGAAAGAAGATACACATAAGATGGCTGAAGCTAATAAGGCTTTTGCTCACTTTAGATGGTAATAGAAAGGAGAAACATGGCAGGTAGAGAATTTCCACTAGCTAAAACTAGAAATATTGGAATTATGGCGCATATTGATGCAGGAAAAACAACTACCACAGAGCGTATCCTTTTCTATACAGGAAAAACCCATAAAATCGGAGAAACTCATGACGGAGCTTCTCAGATGGACTGGATGGATCAGGAGGCTGAGCGTGGTATCACAATCACCTCTGCGGCTACAACTGCCCATTGGAAGGGTCATAGAATAAACATCATAGACACTCCGGGTCATGTGGACTTTACAGTAGAAGTAGAGAGATCGCTGCGTGTACTTGACGGTGCAGTTACAGTTTTGTGTGCCAAGGGAGGAGTTGAGCCTCAGTCGGAAACCGTTTGGAGACAGGCTGAAGGCTACGGAGTACCGAGAATGATTTTTGTCAACAAGATGGACATTCTGGGTGCTGACTTCTATCGAGTGGTTGGTATGGTAAAGGACAGACTGAAGGCTAATGCCGTGCCTGTACAGCTGCCAATCGGTAAAGAGGAAACCTTCAGAGGAATCATTGACCTTATCACAATGAAAGCGGAAGTTTACTATGATGATCTTGGTCGGGATTACAGGGAAGAAGAAATTCCTGAGGATATGACAGAGCTTGCACAGGAATGGAGAGACAAAATGCTTGAGTCCGTTGCAGAAAGCGATGAGGAACTCATGATGAAATTCCTGGAGGGCGAAGAATTAACAGAAAAAGAAATTAAAACAGCTATTCGTAAGATGACGATTGATAATGAAATGGTACCGGTGTTCTGTGGTTCTGCTTACAAGAACAAGGGTGTTCAGTTGATGCTTGACGGTGTAGTTGATTATATGCCGGCACCGATTGACATTCCGGCTATCAAAGGTATTGATCCTGAAACAGGCGAGGAATGTGAAAGACCTTCAGACGACAAGGCTCCTTTTTCTGCTTTAGCATTCAAAATCATGACTGACCCGTATGTAGGCAAGCTGGCATTCTTCCGTGTATACTCAGGAACTCTTGACGCAGGTTCATATGTATACAACTCCACCAAAGGACAGAAGGGAAGAATTGGTCGTATCCTGCAGATGCACGCTAATAAGAGGGAAGAAATCGACAAGGTTTATTCCGGAGATATAGCAGCGGCAGTCGGTCTGAAGAATGTTACAACAGGGGATACTCTCTGTGACGAAAAAGCGGAAGTTATCTTAGAATCAATGGAATTTCCTGATCCGGTTATCGAAATTGCCATTGAACCTAAAACAAAGGCAGGTCAGGAAAAGATGGGGGTAGCTCTTGCAAAACTTGCAGAGGAAGACCCTACATTTAAGACTTATACAAATGCGGATACAGGTCAGACTATTATTGCCGGAATGGGTGAACTTCATCTGGAAATTATCGTGGACAGACTTCTTCGTGAATTTAAGGTAGAAGCGAATGTAGGTAAGCCACAGGTATCCTATAAAGAAACCATTACTACAAATGCCGAAATTGACCACAAATATGCTAAGCAGTCCGGTGGTCACGGTCAGTATGGTCATGTTAAGATCAGGGTATTCCCTAAGGAGCCGGGCGAGGGCTTTGAATTCAAGAACTCCATTGTCGGAGGTGCTATTCCTAAGGAATACATCGGACCTATTGAAGACGGTATCAAGTCGGCTATGGAGGTTGGACCGGTAGCAGGATATCAGGTAGTGGATGTGGGAGTTGAACTGTACGACGGCTCATACCATGAAGTCGACTCATCCGAAATGGCGTTTAAGGTTGCCTCTTCAATGGCGTTCAGAGAAGCTGCAAAGAAGGCGAAACCGGTGCTCCTTGAACCTATATTCAAGGTAGAAGTGAATGTACCTGAAGAATACATGGGAGATGTTATCGGAGATATTTCCGGCAGGCGAGGCAGAATCGAAGGTTCAGATATGAACAACGGTGCTGTTGCAGTCAGAGCAATGGTTCCACTGTCAGAAATGTTCGGATACGCTACAGATTTAAGGTCAAAGACTCAAGGTCGTGGAATCTATGTTATGCAGATGGATCACTTTGAAAAATTACCGGACAGCCTACTGGAAAAGATTAATAAATAATTTTTGAAAACTTCAGGTGTGCAGCCCGGATTCAAAGGCGAGATTTGATGATGAGCAGTAATTTAGGATAACTTGCTTATTTTAGCAAATATTTAATCGGAGGAAATAGAAATGGCAAAACAGAAATACGAAAGAACCAAGCCACATATTAACATTGGAACAATCGGTCACGTAGACCATGGAAAGACAACATTGACGGCAGCAATTACAAAGGTGCTGCATGCAAAGTATAATCTGGGAACAAATGTAGACTTTGACCAGATTGACAAAGCACCGGAAGAAAAGGAAAGAGGAATCACAATATCTTCAGCCCATGTAGAGTATGAAACACCGAACAGACACTACGCCCATGTAGACTGTCCGGGCCATGCTGACTATGTAAAGAACATGATTACAGGAGCAGCACAGATGGATGGAGCAATTCTGGTTTGTGCAGCAACAGACGGACCGATGCCACAGACAAGAGAACATATCCTTTTGTCAAGACAGGTAGGAGTACCATATATCATCGTATTCCTGAATAAATGTGACATGGTGGATGACGAAGAGCTTCTGGACTTGGTAGAGATGGAAGTAAGAGAACTTCTCAGCGAGTATGAATTCCCGGGAGATGATACCCCGATAGTAAGAGGTTCAGCCCTGAAGGCACTGGAAGAACCCAATGGAGAATGGGCAGACAAGATTGTAGAGCTGATGGAGGAAGTAGATAAATACATTCCTGAGCCAAAGAGAGATAACGACAAACCGTTCCTGATGCCTGTAGAGGATGTATTCTCAATAACAGGAAGAGGAACAGTAGCAACAGGAAGAGTTGAAAGAGGAATCCTGAAGGTCGGTGATGAAGTAGAAATCGTGGGAATGAGCGAAGAGAGAAGAAAGGTGGTAGTAACGGGAGTTGAAATGTTCAGAAAGCTTCTGGATGAAGCAGAGACAGGAGACAACATCGGAGCACTGCTGAGAGGAGTTCAGAGAACGGAGATCCAGAGAGGTCAGGTACTGGCGGCACCAGGAACGATCAACCCACATACAAAGTTCAAGGGTCAGGTATATGTACTGAAGAAGGAAGAAGGAGGAAGGCATACGCCGTTCTTCAACGGATACAGACCACAGTTCTACTTCAGAACAACAGACGTAACAGGAGATTTGCAGCTGCCGGAAGGAACAGAGATGTGCATGCCGGGAGATAATGTTGTGATGAACATCAGCCTGATTACACCGATTGCTATAGAAGAGGGACTGAGATTTGCCATCAGAGAAGGTGGGAGAACAGTAGGTTCCGGAGTAGTAACAGAGATTATAGAGTAATCTCTAAAGAGTAATCTTCAAGGTAAGACTTGTAGCTGTATAGAAGCAGATAAAAACTACAACGATAAGTAAGATAAAGAAGATGGTTTATCAGAATGAAATATTTTCTGACAAACCATCTTTTAGATTTTTTGAACTGTAATCATTTTTTATAATAAAATTTGAAGTTGCTGAATTCTTTTACAGAAAGTGTGGATAAAGATAAAACAAAAAACAAAAAATAAATTATCCATTTCATAAGCATTTCATAATTATATTATAGAATGCGTTTAGTAAGAGGGAAGCGTACGATATCCTCTGCAAATAATCGTATTATGCGATTGGAAAAAGAAAGGATTATAGGTTGCCGTAACTAACCTAAATACAATATACGAGGAGTTAAACTTGAAACTAATTAAAACTTCAATGGCTTATGTCCTAAGAAAGAAAACCAGAACACTGATAATTTTTATTATTTTAACACTGGTGCTTTCCTGCTTATATGCCTGTTTAAATATCATGAAATCAGGCGATAGCTTGGAAAAGTCATTATATAAAACTTCAAATTCATCATTATCTGTGATGAAAAAAGATGGTCAGGGGAATTTTGAAAAAAAAGAATTTAAAGCCGCATACGGTTTAAGGGAAATCAAAGAAGTCATTCCTCAATATGACGGTGTTGCCAGGTTAGTAAATGGCAATGTAGTAAGCAGTAAACAAAAAATAAAGAGAGAACATGTACCGGACAGTTTAAAAAATGTTGTCTCGATACAGGCTACGAATAACACAAAAAGAAATGTTTTGTTTAACAGCGGAGTTTTTAAAATTAAAGAAGGACGGAATCTTGGAAAAAATGATGTGGATAAGATTATAGTTCATAGTGACTTTGCCAAGAGAAACAAATTAAAGTTAAATGACGAAATAGGTTTGAGATTCGTAGATCCTGCTAAAAAAGATAGCAGCTTTAAAGAACGTAAATTTAAAATTGTCGGGATTTTTACCGGAAAAAAGCAGGAAAAGTATACGGGACTGTCTTCAGACTTAAGTGAAAATATGATGTTTGCCGACTATGGTTCGGTTCAGAAGGCATTAAACAGATCCGAAGGTAAAGAAATTGTAAATAAATTGACTTTATTTACCGATACACCTGAAAAAATGGACGGTGCCATAAAAAAAGTTAAAGCTCTTAATGTTAATTGGTCAAAATATAAGGTTGATAAAGATACGAAAGCTTTCAAAAATGCTTTAGATTCACTTAATGGAATTAAACACATAATCAAAATCATGACTTACGCAATCATGGTAGGGGGAGCGATTGTCCTGTCTCTGATACTGATTCTGTGGCTGAGGGAAAGAATTTATGAAATAGGGATACTCTTGTCCATAGGTGTAAGTAAGATTAAGATTGTGACTCAATTTATTTTAGAACTGGTATTTGTGTCTATTCCATCACTGGCGGTTTCTTTAGTATTCGGTAACTTCATACTAAAGAGATTTATCGGAGGATTTGGCAATTCAGGTGAGGTAGGAAGCATTGCACCGACAGCCTTTGTTAAGGGTGGATATAATTTTGATAACATAGTAACTTTTACACAAAGCTATGGAATCTTAATGGTAATAATATTTTTATCGGTAATATTTGCATCAGGCATGATTTTGATTAAAAAACCGAAAGAGATTTTGTCAAAAATCAGTTAGAAGACCGTGATGCGTTCTAAGGTATAGAGAAGGGGAAAACCTTTAAAATTTCAATAAATTAGTATTTGATTATATAGGGAGAAGATAATGAATATATTAGAAATCAAAAATGTAACATATAGTTACGCAAACTCAAAAGAAAAAGTTTTATCGGCAATAAGCGAAAATTTCGAGCTTGGAAAATTTTATGCAATCGTTGGAAAATCAGGTGCCGGAAAGTCAACGCTCCTTTCTTTGCTGGCGGGACTTGATGAGCCTAAAAGCGGTGCGATACTGTTTAAAGATGAAGATATAAAAAAGAAGGGATATAGTAATCATAGAAAGAATAATATTTCTCTGGTTTTTCAAAATTATAATCTTATTGACTATTTGTCTCCTCTGGAGAATATCAGACTGGTAAACGGCAAGGCGTCTGAAAAAATATTGCTTGAACTGGGGCTTGATAAGAGTCAGATAAAAAGAAATGTGATGAAACTCTCCGGAGGACAACAACAGAGAGTTGCTATAGCAAGAGCTTTAGTATCAGAAGCACCTATAATTTTAGCGGATGAGCCTACAGGAAACTTAGATGCAGGCACAGCCGGAGAAATAATAGGAATACTTAAAAAGCTGGCAAAAGAAAGAAATAAGTGTGTAATAGTGGTAACTCACAGCAAAGAGGTTTCTGATACAGCCGATACTGTACTGGAACTTCATAACAGAAAACTGAAGAATGTCAAGAAACATATTTAGGGGGATGAGCAATGATAAAAAATGCTTTTGCATATGTAACAAGAAAAAGTTTAAAATCACTGATAATATTATTAATTATTTTATCCATGTCTACACTCAGCTTAATCAGTTTGTCCGTTAAGGACGCTGCTGATAAGGCATCAGAGAAAACTTTCGGCAATATAACCAACAGTTTCACCATGGAGATAAACAGACAGGTGAATCAGGGAACGCCTAGAGGAAGCGGTAATATCAAATGGGAAGATATAAAGAAGATAACTGATTCAGGGGACATAGACCATTATGTAAAAAGAATTGGAAGCATAGCTGATTTAGATAAACACGATATAATAGAAACCTCTGAAACACTGGCTAATCAATCGCCGGACAGAGCAAAAAAATTTAAGAGAACAGTTATGCTGACAGGTGTTAATGATTCTTCAAAAGAAACTAAATTTGTATCGGGAGCATACAAATTAATCAAAGGTAAACACCTGACTGATAAAGATAAAAATAAAGTTTTGATACATAAAGATCTGGCGAAGAAGAATAATTTAAAAATCGGAGACAAATTGAAACTAAAGTCCAATTTATTCGATGCAGATAATGAAAAAAAAGCAAATGAAACAGTAGAGGTTCAAATAAAAGGTATTTTTGACGGTCACAACAAAGGCGGTGTAAGTGCTGCACAGGAACTTTATGAAAACACTCTTGTAACGGATCTTCACACGGCGGCAAAAGTATATGGAAATACTGAAAAAACAGCAGTATATCAGGATGCAACCTTTTTTGTAAGAGGTAATAAGAATCTGGATAAAGTTATGAAGGATGTTGAGAAACTGGATGTAGATTGGCAAAAATATAATCTGATTAAGAGTTCATCCAATTATCCTGCATTGCAGCAATCAATTTCGGGAATTTATGGAATCGCAAACAAACTATTTGCAGGCTCTCTGATATTTGCAGGTTTGGTGGTAGCTTTATTACTGTTCTTGTGGATGAACGCCAGAAAGAAAGAAATTGCAGTATTGCTGGCATTGGGAATTTCTAAGGTCAGAATCCTGGGACAGTTTGCTATGGAACTTTTGATGGTTGCCATCCCGGCATTTGCAGGATCATATTTTCTGGCAAATTATACCGGAAAAGCTATCGGAAACAGCATATTAAAAAGAGTGACGGGAAATATCGCCAAGCAAATAGCTGAACAGTCAGAATCAACAGGACTGGGAGGCGGAGCTGAAGCTGAGGGCTTTAATAAAACACTTACAAGTTTAGATGTCAGCATCGGTTCTAAAGCTTTCATGTATGTGGTATTGTTCATGGCTATAGTGCTTGCAATTTCCTTAATCATTGCATCTCTGAATGTATTGAGAAAAAAACCGAAGGATTTATTGATTGATACAAAATAGTCGGACGGATGCAGCTCCGGGCTGCATAAACATGGCGCTCTAAATTATCATATTGGTAATTTAGTATATATATATAAATACTCTCTTTCATATTATGGTTTTCTGCTTGGAGATCATAAGTTAATAAGAAAGAGAGTATTTTCTATGGGAGGTTCTATAACATATTTATATATAAAGTCTTCACCATCTGCGATAGAAATAGTAATTCTTCAATTATATATGTGCAAGTTCACCGGATTTTGTAAATTTAGCAACTTTCATGGAATATTTATGCCGGTTTGGGGTATAATCAAGGGGTATTGAGGTGTAAATAAGTCATTTAAGGGAAATAAAAAGGGGAAATTTATGAAAATACTTGTTGTGGAAGATGATAATATGATAAGGGAAGGAATATGCGAGTATCTGTCTGAATTCGGATATGATATGGTTGAAGCACGGGACGGACAAGAGGCACTATCAAAATTTAATAATGATGAAATCAACCTGATAATATTGGATATTCAAATTCCAATATTGAACGGATTAGGTGTGTTAAAAGAAATTAGAAGGAAAAGTAAGCTGCCGGTTCTTATGTTAACAGCTTTCAGCGATGAGGAGTACAAGATAGATGCTTTCTCAAGTTTGGCCGACGGTTATATAGAAAAACCTTTTTCTCTGCCTGTGCTGAAGGTTAGAATAGATTCTCTGATTAAAAGATACTACGGAGAGATAGAAACCTTTGCATATAAAAACGCGGAAGTCAACTTTACAAGTTATACAGCAAAGTTAGACGGTAAAACAATAGACATCAATGCCAAAGAAATAGAGATACTGAAATGCTTATTAGATAATGAAGGACAGGCATTGAGCAGAATGCAGATAATAGATAAGGTGTGGAAGGAAACGGATGATATACCCTATGACAGGGTCATAGATGTATATATAAAGGAATTGAGGAAAAAATTGGGTTTAGATTGTATCGTAACGATAAGAAATGTAGGTTATAAATTGGAGAGAAAATGAAAAATTTAAAAATATTTCCGAAAATGTTTTTGCAAACATTTGCCGTGCTTGGAATTTTAATTATTATAACACATTTATTGGTATACTTTATTTTCCCTAAAACATATTTGGAAACCAGGAAACAGGAAATTCATTCAAAGGCAAATGAAATTTCCCGTAGTATTCAGGGGAAAAATTTGAAATTTGTTGAACAGACCTTGGAGCTTTATTCGAAAAGCAGTGAAATAAAGGCATTTATTAAGGGGAAAAACAGTTCAGACGAAGTACGAATTAAAAACAGTATCAATGCTGATTTAACAAGTAAGAACAATTCTTTGATAATTGAAGAAAGAGCTGTAAGATTAAATTCAGGTAAAAAAATATATATACAATTTATTTCTACGGCAGATATGCAAAAGGATGCTAAAGAATTAAGTGTTAAGTTTCTACCCTTTTCGTTGGCAACATCTGTTTTCTGTTCCATCATAATTTCCCTTATATATGCTAAGGCGATAACCAATGACATCAATGAGATAAAGGATGTGACCGGAAAAATGATGCAGTTGGACAGAACGGCGGGTCTGAAAGTTGATTCCACTAATGAAGCAGGTCAATTAAAAGGTCAAATCAATGATCTGTACGCTACACTGCTGAATCTTATAGATGATTTGGAAGTCAAAAATGAAGAAATAGTAAAATTAGAAAAGCTGAAATATGATTTTTTCAGAGGAGCTTCCCATGAATTGAAAACGCCCCTTGCCAGTCTTAAAATAATATTAGAAAACATGAAGTACAATATCGGCAAGTACAAGAACAAAGAAAAATATATTGATAATTGCATCGTCATAGTGGATGATTTGACGCAAAATATTTCACAGATTTTATCGCTGTCTTCTTTCGAACATCTGAAAAATGATGAAGAAATGATTAGAATTAATGATGTTTTAGAAGATGTCCTGAATAATTATATTTTGCTGTCTAATAAAAGAAATATATCAATTAACAATGATTTAGGCGATGAAAAAATATATATCGGTAAAACCGCACTCAAAATAGTTTTGTCAAATCTGATTGGAAATGCCGTAAAATATTCTGATGCCGGCGGTGTAATAAACATTGGGGTAGCCGAAAACCATCTTTATATTGAAAATTCATATGAGGATAAGAACGCATTAGACACAGATAAAATGTTTGAAATCAACTTTGACTTAAATAAGGAAGACAGCAATGGGCTGGGATTGTACATTGTCAGAAACATTTTGTCAAACTATGGGATTAAATACCGACTGAATAAAAGTGAAATAGGTGTAGTCTTTTTAATTGAATTGCCTACATGTTCATAAAAATATTTAATGAAGAAACTCTGAAAACTATCAAAAACTAAAAGGGATAATTATCAAAAAAAGTAGACTTTTATTTACTGTTCATGTTATACTATTTAAGGGTGTGATTCAAAGAAGTTATTGTACCCTTTTGTTTGTGAGTTAAAGTCTGCTTTAATTCACAGTTTAGCTTTTAAAAGCAATTACAGAGGGTAGGCTTTGTAGTAAAGTGAGCAATGAGAGGAGGATTATTTATGGAATCAAAGCTCAAAATTATAGGTAAAAAATTGTTGGTAGTCATGGTGTCTTGTTTAATGTTGTTAGGCATGACACCTGTGACGAGACAGGCTTTCGCAGAGACTCAGCATAATGATGTTATCACTGACATTAAGCTCACCGAATCGGATTTGACAACGCCGGCTGTGTGGGCAAACGAAACAAAGCAAATGCAGTTATTGGCTAAGTTTTCTTTGCCTAATAATAAAGTCCACGCAGGAGATAAAACAGTTATCCCTGTGCCAAAGGAACTTGAAATCACTAAAAAGGAAACTTTTCCGATTAAAAATGAAAAAGGTGATGTTATTGCTAATGCAGTAACAGACCCTGATACGAAAACCATTACTATGACCTATACAAGTTTTGTGGATTCCCATTCAGACATTACTGGGTCATTGCATGTTACGGTTAAAGTTGATACAAATGTTGTTAAAGAACCAAAGAACCTGAAACTTAAAATTTCTATGGGGGCAGGTGGACCTACATTTGAGATAGGCAATTTGAACTATGTTGGTGTTCAGAGCGATAGTCCTGATGAAGAACTCAGTAAGTGGAGTTGGTTTGATAAGGATGATCCGACAATTGTGCATTGCCGAATTCGGGTCAACGGAAAGGGTGGTAACTTCCCATATATTAAAGTGAAGGATACTATTGAATCGCAATCGGTTTCTTATGTTAAAGAAAGTGTTCAAGTTAAGAAAGGCAAATGGAAACTTCCGGCAGGAGGGGGATACTATTCTCTTGAAAATGAAACAGATGTAACCAGTAAGTTTCCACTTACTTACAATGGTAATAGTTTTACTGTTCAATTCAATAATATTAAAGGAGAAGGATATTTAATCAAGTATGATGTGAAGCTTTCATATACACCTGTAAACCAAGAAGCGGTTAACAATAGGATTATTGGAGAAAAGAATAGTCAGATATTTTTAAACGCAGTGAGTAAAGCCACTTATCAGCAGTCGGGAGGCGAAGCAAACGGATATAACTACACCATAAAAATTCATAAGGAAAGTGAAGACGGTCAAAACCTAAAAGGTGCAGTTTTTGAGGTTATCAGAAATTCCTCGCATGCAAAGGTGGGAGAAATTACTACAGATAGTAATGGAAACGGCAGCCTGGGCGGACTACTAAAGGATAATTATACAATAAGGGAGAAAAAAGCACCTGAGGGATATATCCCTCTTGACTCGGATATTCATGTTACACCGGCTGATTTTGGTGCGGATAAAGCAGTGTTGAAGACTATTAAAAACAAAAAGAATCCTAAAATAGATATCTGCGGTGAAAAGACCTGGGATGATGCAAATAACCAGGATAAAAAACGCCCGGATAAAATAACAGTAATTCTTCTTGCTAACGGAAAGCCTATTCAAAATCCGGATGTAAAACCTGATGAAAATGGCAAGTGGAAATATATCTTCAAGAATTTGCCTAAATACGATGATAAAGGTAAAGAAATTAAGTACACAGTAAAAGAAGAGCCTGTGGCAGGCTATAAATCTAAAGTTGATGGCTACAATATCACAAACAGCTATAAGCCTGAGGAAACCAGTGTAAAGGTAACCAAGGAGTGGGATGATGCAGGCAATCAGGATGGAAAGCGTCCGGAGAACATTAAGGTACAGCTGTATGGAAATGATAAAAAAGTAGGAGATGAAGTAACTCTCAACGGAGGAAACGGCTGGACTTACACATGGACAAAGCTTCCAAAGAATGCAGACGGAAAACCTATAAAGTACACTGTAAAAGAAGTAGGAAAAGTAGATAATTACACCACATCATATGGCAATGACAGTCAAGGAAATGTGGTCATCACAAATAAACATACGCCTGAGAAAACCAATGTCGAAGGCAAAAAAACTTGGGATGATGCAGGTAACCAGGATGGAAAGCGTCCTAAGGAAATCACAGTAAACCTTCTTGCTGACGGGCAGCCTATCCAGAACAAAGATGTAAAGCCTGATGGAGACGGTAATTGGAAGTATAGTTTTACTGATCTTGACAAGTACAAGGATGGCAAGCCGATAAAGTACACTGTAACAGAAGATGTCGTAGCAGAGTATACTCCTGAAATTACCGGCTATAACATCAAGAACAGTTACACTCCAAAGAAAACATCTGTAACGGTAACCAAGAACTGGGATGACGCTAATAACCAGGACGGAATACGCCCTGACAGCATCAAGGTGCAGCTTTATGGAGATGATGAAAAGGTAGGAGATGAAGTAGAACTCAAAAAGGCTACCGGCTGGACTCATACATGGAATGACCTTCCTGAGAAAAAGGCAGGAAAGACCATAAAGTATACTGTGAAGGAAGTAGGAACGGTAGGCGGCTACACTACAAATATAGATAACAGCAATACAGGAAATATAATCATCTGTAATAAACATACGCCTGAGAAAACCAAGGTCGAAGGAGAAAAGACATGGAATGATGCAGATGACCAGGACGGAAAGAGACCTAAAGAAATCACGGTAAACCTTCTTGCAAACGGAAAGAAGGTAAAGGAAGCTAAAGTTACAGCAGATACTAACTGGAAATACAGCTTTACCGACCTTCCGAAGTATGAAAAAGGACAGGAGATAAAGTATACCGTAACGGAAAATGCTGTAGCAGAGTATACTCCTGAAATTAACGGTCATAACATTAAAAACAGCTATACACCTGAAGAAACAAGTGTAACGGTAACCAAGGGCTGGAATGATGCAAACGACCAGGACGGAAAGCGTCCAAAGAGTATCAAAGTACAGCTTTATGGAGATGATAAAAAGGTAGGCGAGGAAGTAGAACTTAGCGAAGGAAATGGCTGGACTCATACATGGACAAAGCTTCCTAAGAAGGCAAAGGGAAAAGACATAAAGTATGAGGTAAAAGAGGTTACAGAGGTAGATGGATATACCACGGAAATAGATAACAGCGATATAGGAAATATCCGAATACTGAACAGCCATACACCGGAAACAACGGAAATCAAAGGAAAGAAGACCTGGAATGACGGAGATAACCAAGATGGAAACCGTCCAAAGGAAATCACGGTAAACCTTCTTGCAAACGGAAAGAAGATAAAGGAAGCTAAGGCTACGGCAGATACTAACTGGGAATACAGCTTCACAGATCTTCCAAAGTATGAGGGAGGAAAGGAGATAGAATACACTGTAACTGAAAATACCGTTAAGGGATACAGTACAGACATAAAGGGATATGACATCGAAAACAGCTATACTCCAAAGAAAACTTCTGTAACGGTAACCAAGAGATGGAATGACAGTAACGATAAGGACAAGATAAGACCTGACAGCATCAAAGTGCAGCTCTATGCCAATGGAGAAAAGAAGGGAGAAGCTGTACAGTTGAAGGCGAAAAATAAGTGGACTTACACCTGGAAAGACCTTCCTCAGAAGGAGAATGGAAAAGACATAAAGTATACAGTGAAGGAAGTAGGAAAGCTTAAGGGCTATACGGTGAAGGTGGATGATAAGAATCATGGAAATATAATAATCACCAATACCCATACTCCTAAGGATATTACAAACCCTGAGACGGGAGACACCAATAGACTTATTCCATACATATTGATGTTACTTCTTTCTGTAACGGCATTTATGGGAATATTCACATTCAGAAAACTGAGAAGAAGCCAGTTGTAGGAATCTAAAGAGACAATATAATAGAAATGAAACATCATAAATTCGTACCCACGGATAATATGATTAAGGATGAAAAGGCGATCGAAACTATCTGACGGTCGCCTTTTTGGATATGAGATAAATTTTAATGTTTCCTTTTATAAAAATGTTAAAATATGATATAATTACCGTGTTCGATTTATATTTTTTGTATTTGCATAGGACATTAGATGATAATTCTATGATATGGCAGCTTATATTTGTATTGATTATAGGTGCAGAAATTTATGCATTATGATACGCTGTTCAGATTATAGGATTTACGGTATGTGCATGATATGTAGAGCTAAAGGGGAATTGTATGTGGAGAAAGCCTGTAAAGGACATGGATATATATGAAAAAACTGAGAGAGTTTGTGAGCTTCTTGCAGAGGAAGAATCTGTTTCAGGAGAGTTTTCAAGAGCGGAAAATCTTAGAAGAAAACTTCAGGAAAAGGATATGACCGTTGCCGTTATTGGACAGTTCAAAAGAGGAAAGAGTGCTGTGGCAAACAGTATTTTAGGAGACAGAATCCTTCCCGTAGGAATTGTTCCCATTACATCCGCAGTAACAAAGGTGGCTTACGGTGACAAAAAGGCTGAAGTTTGTTTTGAGAATGGAAGGGTTGAAGAAGTTGCCTTTGAGGACTTACATATTTATATAAGTGAGCAGGAAAATAAGAATAATGAGCTTGAAATTAAGGAGGTTGTCCTTCACTCACCATCAGAGTTTTTAAGCGAGGGTCTTACTTTCGTTGACACTCCCGGAGTAGGCTCTTTCCACAAGAATAATACGGAAGTTGCCTATGACCATATGAAAGAAAGCGATGCAGTAATTTTCTTATTATCTGTGGACAGCCCGATAAACCAGATTGAAATCGATTTTCTGAAAAATGCAAGGGAGTTTGCTGCCAGGTTCTATTTTGCCGTAAACAAAGTAGATACAGTTAGTCCAGAGGAACTCAATACCTACTTGGAGTATTGCAAAATGGTACTCTCTCAGCTTATGGGAGAAAAAGATATAAATATATTTCCCGTAAGTGCCAAGACAGGTGCAGGCATGGAAGAACTTAAAAATGCAATTATAAACGACCTTAGAGTGAACCCTAAAAAAATAATGGAGGATTCAACCTCAAAGAAACTTTATGACCTTATAAACGATGGAATTTCTCAGCTGAATTTTTACTGGAAAGCCATGAATATGGAGTATAAGGAACTGGATACGAGATTTAATCAGATTGAGCTTGCTTTGGGTGATATAAAAAATCGTGCAGAAAACTGCCCGGGAGCTTACAATCTTTTCATCAATGAATTTAAAAGAGAACTTTCAGGCAAGGTGCATGAGCTTTTTGGCATGGAGTATCACTATGACTTGGATTTATTAAAACTTGGACTCACAGAGATGTCAAAGGAAGAATTTCTGAAAAAAACCGATGAGCTTTGCAAAGATTTATCCAAAACTTTGAACAGGATTTTGCTGTACAGAGAGGAAAATGCATACACTGTTTGTCATAGGATAAACAAGATAAATAGGTTGACAAGAGAGCTTAGAAGATTGAGAGATAGTTTGAAAGCGGGGGAATGAGTTGTCTGATATAACAAAGAATGCCTTGGCGGCATCGCTTAAAAAACTTTTAAACAGGAAAACTCTGAATAAAATAACAGTTAAAGATATAACAGACGATTGTGGTGTAAACAGGCAGACCTTTTACTATCACTTTCACGATGTTTACGAGCTTGTGGAATGGATCTTTATTCATGAGTTGGAAAAATACACAGATGAAGGTTTTACCACGGAAAACTGGCAGGATGTAATTTTAAGTCTTATGGATAGCTTGCTTTTAGAAAAGAATTTTATAGTAAATGTATACAATTCTCTGAGCAGAAAACAACTTGAGATGTATATGGAAACCATGGCAAAACCGTCAATTGCAGGCATTGTAAAGAAAATTTCCGAAGATTATCATGTTTCAGATGAAGATATTGACTTTATAGTAATGATGCTTACAGCCTCACTTATGGGGATTATGACTGAGTGGGTTGCAGGGGGTATGGATGAAACTTATAATAAATGGATTGATAAATTTTTTGTTATTTTAGACGGAGCGATAGAGTATACCATGCAGAAACTTGAAAACCATGAAAAAAGTTTGCAACTTCTTCATTGATAATATAAAATATGGTGAGATGTTATAGATGTTTAAGCGGAGAATAAAATAATATGGATATTTTTTCTTTTTTCACCCTCTTCGGAGGGCTGGCATTCTTTATGTTCGGCATGAGCCAGATGTCGAACAGCCTTGAGAAGGTTGCGGGGGGCAAGATGGAATACATCTTAAACAAAATGACTTCCAACAGATTCAAAGGGTTGGCTCTGGGAGCTGTAATTACCGTTGCTATTCAGAGTTCTTCTGCAGTTACGGTAATGCTGGTTGGACTTGTGAACTCAGGTATTATGGATATTTCCAACACGGTTGGAGTTATTATGGGCTCCAATGTGGGAACTACCGTTACGGCGTGGATTATGAGTTTGATAGGGGTTTCCAGCGATAATGTTTTTGTCAGGCTGTTAAAACCTGAATCATTTGCACCTTTGCTGGCATTTATCGGAATCGTTATGATAATGGTTTGTAAGACCAGTAAGAGAAGAGATATTGGAACTATATTCATAGGCTTTGCTATTCTGATGTATGGTATGACTATGATGAGCGGTTCTGTCAGTCCACTTGCCAAATCACCTAAATTCATGGATATCCTTACAGCGTTTAACAACCCGGTGCTGGGGATTTTAACGGGGCTTGTTGTGACTGCCGTAATTCAAAGCTCTGCTGCATCGATGGGTATGCTCCAGGCTCTGTCACTTACAGGAGGGATAACCTACGGTATGGCATTTCCTATAATAATGGGGCAGAATATAGGTACTTGTGCAACTGCGGTTATTTCAAGTATCGGAGTCAGTCGTAGTGCCAAGAGAGTTGCAGTAATACATATTTCCTTTAACATAATAGGTACTGTGATTTTTATGGCGATATTTTATGGATTACATTCCATCTTTGATTTTGCCTTTGCATCGAAAGTTATCAACCCTGTCGGAATAGCCCTTTGCCACAGTATATTCAATATTGCAACCACCCTTTTATTACTTCCGTTTACACAGATTATAGTGAAGATTGCAGTGAATTTGGTGAAGACGAAGGAAGAAGAACCGATTGCCTTTTTGGACGAGCGTCTGTTAAAAACTCCTACGGTGGCAATTGCCGAAGCCACCAAACATATCAATGATATGGCTGATATGGCAAGAAAATCCATGAAACTTGCCATGGAAATACTTACTGCCTACGATGAAGAAAAGGCGGAAAAGGTTAAGAGCATTGAGCAGGATGTGGATATTTACGAGGATCATTTAGGCTCATATTTAGTAAAACTTTCAGGAAGTGAATTGTCCGACAGAGATATTAAAACTATCGGGAAGATGCTTCACACCATAGGCAACTTTGAAAGAATCAGTGACCACGCCAGAAATCTTGCAGGTGTAGGTCAAGAGATCAGCGAGAAAAAAGTCGATTTTTCAAGTGCCGGCAGAGCAGAACTCAGAACAATTACAAAGGCTTTGGATGAAATTTTAGATATGACAATAGAATCCTTTCACAGGGATGATTTGGAACTGGCAGTTACGGTTGAACCTCTTGAACAGGTTATAGACGGACTGGTTGAGCGGATCAAGAGACATCACATTGTCCGTTTGCAGAAGGGGGAATGTACTATACAGAACGGATTTGTTCTTTCGGACATTCTGAATAATTATGAGAGAGTTTCCGATCACTGCTCAAATATTGCCATTGCAGTAATAGAAAAGGAAAAATCCTCCTTTGACCCACATGATTATCTAAACCAGATAAGATCAATTGATGACACTCGTTTTCAAGAGAAATATAAGGAATACAAGGGTAAATATGTCCTTGAGAAATAAAGAGAGAAAACTCCCCATGTCTTTGTTTTGCGTGGGGAGCTTTATGCTTTAATGTGGAGGTAAAATGAGACTGAAGTTAGTCGCCACTGCAAGCTTCGGGCTTGAAGCCGTGGTAAAAAGAGAGATTCAAAGCTTGGGTTATGAAATTATAAGCACCGAAAACGGCCATATAAAGTTTTGGGGAGATGAAAGAGCGATAGTAAGGGGGAACCTGTGGCTGAGAAGTGCAGACAGGCTGATGCTTTTAATGGGAGAATTTAATGCAGATACCTTTGAAGAGTTATTTCAGCAGGCAAAGGGAATTGCATGGGAAGAACTGATTCCGCTTGATGGCAGATTTACGGTGATAGGAACATCTGCAAAGTCTGTTTTGCATAGCGTTCCGGCTTGTCAAAGTATAGTGAAAAAGGCAATCGTTGAAAGAATGAAAGACTTTTATGGAACAGAGGTTTTTCAGGAGACCGGTGCAGAGTACAGAGTGAAGTTTTCTTTACTGAAGGATCATGTTCTTTTGATGGTGGATACCAGCGGAGTCGGACTGCATAAGAGAGGATACAGAACATCGGATGTTGCCGCTCCGATTAAGGAAACTCTTGCTGCTGCAATGGTTTCGCTTTCATTTTGGAAAGAGGGAAGGCTTTTAGTGGATCCGTGTTGCGGTTCGGGAACTATTCCAATTGAGGCTGCCTTGATTTGCAAAAATATTGCCCCTGGTCTGTACAGAAGTTTTCCATCGGAGGAGTGGGAGCTGATAGACAGGCATATATGGAAAGAGGAGCGAATAAGTGCAAGAAAAGCAATAAAGCATGAAGCGGATGTTAGAATATATGCTGCAGATATAGATTCAGGGGCAGTAACCGCTGCAAAGGAAAATGCAGACAGAGCCGGTGTTTCGGATTGTATAGATTTTAAGAGAGCAGATATAACAAGTCTGGGAACCGGAGAAAAAGGAGGAATTATAATAACCAACCCTCCCTATGGAGCAAGGATTGGAGACCGAAAACAGATAAAGAGGATTTATAGCTTCCTGAAGGATTTTTACAGAGAGAATCCTACATGGTCTCTTTTTATGATAACTTCAGACAGGACTGTTGAGGATAAAATCTTCGGTCGTAAGGCTGACAGAAGGAGAAAGCTATTTAACGGAAGAATGGAAGTTTGCTATTATCAGTTTCATGGAGAGAAGTTATAAAAATGCCTATAACCTTAAATAAGAAAAGGAAAATTCCATATTATCATCAGATTGTTGATAAAATAAAGAGAATGATTTTAAACGGCGAGTTGGCAGACGGTGCAATTTTGCCCTCGGAAAGAAAACTTGCAGCAATGCTTGATGTTCACAGAAACACGGTAATCAGAGCCTATAACAACCTGAAGGATATGCGTCTTATAGAATCGGTGCAGGGTAAGGGATACAGAGTTTCTTACAGAAAACATAACGATGGTCTGTATAAAACATCTTCAGGTGTGCCTTTTAATTGGAGTTCTTTTATTAAAGATGAATATCAGGATATGGAAGAAATTTACGATGATATTTATCAAGAATTTTCTCAGGGCTCCGGCATTTCTCTTTCCACCGGGATGCCTCCATTTGTTTACCCTAAAGAGGATTTAGGGGCGGATATTGAGAAGATAATGGAGTCGAGCAATCTGCTGCCGGCTTATATGGCGCCGTATCAAGGGGATCCTTTTTTCAGGCGAACATTAGGTGATTTTTTCAGGCTGAAAGGGATAAACGCAGATGCAACTCAGATTCAGGTACTGACAGAGACAAATCAGGCTTTGGATTTTATAATAACAACCTTATTATATCCCGGGGACTGTGTGTTTGTGGAAGAACCCTGCTCGCCGGATGTATACCGTGTAATTCAGCTTGCCGGGTGTGAAGCATATCCAATCCCTATGGATGAAGATGGCATGATGGTGGATCATCTGCATGGATTGATTGAGAATAAGAAACCGAAATTCATATATGTAAATTCAAGTTACCATGATCCGACAGGAAGGATAATGAGTTTGCAGAGGAGACAAAAGCTTCTTGAGTTAGCAGAAACTTATATGATACCAATAGTTGAAGAGGACGCAGGTTCGGAAATCTACTACGAAAAAAGACCTACACCTTCAATAAAATCCATGGATAAGACGGGAATTGTAATTTATATTTATTCATTTTCTTTGACATTTCTGCCGGGTATATCTATTGCGGCGGTGGTAGCCGATAAAAAAATTATTCACAGTTTAAGTTATCTGGTATCAATTCATGTGATTTCCATAAGTTGGCTGAACCAGCTTTTGATTGCCCGCAACATTAAAGACGGCAGATATTATAAGCGTATAGAAGATATAAGGGAACATTCTAAAAGGAATCGTGATATATTATGCTCAAAACTTGAGCTTCTGTCAGATATAGACATCAGCTTCACCAAGCCTGACGGCGGTGTGTATGTTTGGGTAACACTTCCTCCGGGTGTGCGGGGGATGGAAATTGCAAAAGAGGCTTCCAGGCAGGGAGTCAGCATAGTTCCCGGAGAAGTTTTTTATCCTTTGAGAAATGGCGGAAAGGAAAACATCAGATTGAATTTTTCCTATGAATCGGAGATTTGGCTGGCAGAAGGTGCTGACAGGTTAGTCAGGTTGATTAGAAAAATATGTAAAGAAAAGAATAAAATTTAAATAAAAAGAATAAAATTGAGAAGAGAAGGCACTGGTACCTAAAATAAAAGAGAAACTGGTACTTTTTTATGTATATTTGATATAGTATTATTGACAATATCGGAAGACGATAAATTTTAGTTAATAAATCTACAAAAAGGAGAAAAACAATGGCAGTAAACTTGAAAGGAAGACATTTCTTAACACTTATGGATTTCACACCTACGGAAATTCGCTACATGCTTGACTTGGCATATGATCTCAAGGCTAAGAAAAGAGCAGGAATTGTAAACCATGTTCTTAAAGGAAAGAACATCGTTCTTCTGTTTGAAAAAACATCGACAAGAACAAGATGTGCGTTTGAAGTGGCGGCTATGGACGAAGGCGCAGGTGTAACATTCCTTGACAGCAAATCATCACAGATGGGCAAGAAGGAAACTATTGCCGATACAGCAAAGGTTTTGGGAAGATTTTATGACGGTATTGAATACAGAGGATTTAAGCAGAGCGTTGTAGAAGAATTGGCAGACAATGCAGGTGTTCCGGTTTGGAACGGTCTTACAGATGTTGATCATCCTACACAGATTTTGGCTGACCTTCTTACTATAGAAGAACATGTTGCTAAACCGCTGCATAAGGTTAAGGTTGTTTTTGTCGGCGATGTCAGAAACAATATGGCATACGCATGGATGTACGGTTGTGCGAAGATGGGCATGGAGTTTGTAGCTTACGGACCGGAAGAACTGGCAGCGGAAGTTGATAAAGACGTTCTTGCAAGGGCACAGGAAGTTGCAAAAGAAACAGGTGCTTCAATCAGCGTAAGCAGCGATGAATCCTGCCTGAAGGGTGCGGATGTAATCTACACGGATATTTGGGCTTCAATGGGAGAAGAAGACCAGATTCCTGAAAGAGTTAAGCTTTTGACACCTTTTAAAGTTACAAAAGAGTTCCTGGACAAGACAGAAAATCCTGATGTAATCTTTATGCACTGTTTACCAAGCTTCCACGACTTTGATACGACAATGTCAAAGGAACAGAAAGACCTCGGATATGATATTCGTGAAGTTACCGATGAAGTATTCCTGAGCAGACATTCTGTAGCTTTTGATGAAGCAGAAAACAGAATGCACACTATTAAAGCGGTAATTGTAGCGACAATAGGCTAAAAATAAGTATTTAGCGGTATTTATAAGAAAGATAAATTGTTGAGGACATATTATAAAAAGTAAAGGAGAATTATTATGTATCCTGGAATTCATAATTTTTCCGAAATCGGTAAGTTGAATAAGGTTCTACTTCACCGTCTCGGAGCAGAGGTTGAAGGGCTTACACCTGATAACTTTGCAAGGCTGTTATTTGATGACATCCCATATATTGAGCAGGCACAGAAAGAACATGACGCTTTTGCGCAGCTTCTGAGGGATAATGGGGTTGAAGTCATATATTATGTTGATGAAACGGCAAAAGCTATTGCAGATCCTGAAGTAAAAAAGGCTTTCCTAAATGATATTTTATCTGAAAGTGACTTAAACTCTCAAGGTATCCGTGAAGCTATTTTCGATTATCTATATGCTATGCCTGAAAAGGAAATGGTAGCAAAGATTATCGCCGGAGTCAGAAAGGAAGACATCAAAGAATTTGAAGCTAAGAGTCTTGCGGATTTGGTAACAGATGATTATCCGTTTTACATGGATCCGATGCCGAATCTGTATTTTACAAGAGATCCGGGTGCTTGTATAGGTAACGGGCTGAATCTGCATCACATGAGTACACCTGCAAGAAGAAGAGAAGTAATACTTCTTCAGTATATGTACAATTACAACAAGGACTTTGCGCCGGAGGGTTCACAGCTCTGGTACGACTACAACGGTCCGCACTCAATCGAAGGTGGAGATGTTCTGGTACTCAACAAAGAAACGGTAGCCATCGGTCTGTCACAGAGAACAACGGCTCCCGGAATTGAATACTTTGCCTCAAATGTTCTTAAGAACTCGACCTTTAAGCGGGTAATCGTATTCCGGATTCCTGAGAAGAGAGCGTTCATGCATCTTGATACAGTGTTTACGATGGTTGACTATGACAAGTTCACAATTCATCCGGAAATCGAAGGACCTCTGCAGTTGTTTGAAGTTACAATGGGTGCAGACGGACAGCTTAACTACAAGTCCGTTACAGATGAATTGAGTCATCTGCTGGCTAAGGTTCTAAATGTACCTGCAGTTGATCTTATCCGCTGTGGAGGCACTGACTTTATGGCAGCCCAGAGAGAACAGTGGAATGACGGATCAAATACTCTGGCAATTGCTCCGGGAACAGTAGTGACTTATAATAGAAACTATGTAACAAATGATTTGTTGGACAAGAAAGGAATCAAGGTTCTTGAAATTGAAAGTGCCGAACTTTCGAGAGGAAGAGGAGGTCCTCGCTGTATGTCTTGTCCTGTTAACAGAGACGACTTATAAAAAACCAGAAAATAGGAGATAAATTTAATGGCAGAAAAAATTGTAATTGCGCTGGGTGGGAATGCACTTCAGTCGGGAAAAGGTGAAGCGACGGCAGAAGCTCAGCTCGAAGTAGTAAAAAAGACTTGCGAATACATTGCTGATATCAGCTGCAAGGGTTATGAAGTCGGTATCGTACACGGAAATGGCCCACAGGTAGGAAGAATTCTTTTAGCTTCAGAAACAGCTAAAGAAGTGACTCCGGCAATGCCTTTCGATGTTTGCGGTGCCATGTCACAGGGATATATCGGTTATCATATCCAGCAGGTGCTGAGATTTGCTCTGGTGCAGAGAAATCATCCGGTTCCGGTTTCTACACTTGAAACCCAGGTTGTGGTGGATGGAGATGATCCGGGATTCAAGAATCCTACAAAGCCGATAGGACCATTCTACTCTGAAGAAGAAGCAAAGGCTTTAGAAAGAGAGAAGGGATATTCTATTAAGGAAGATGCCGGAAGAGGCTGGAGAAGGGTTGTGGCTTCTCCCATTCCTAAAAAAATCGTAGAAATTGATGCTATTCGCAGGCTGTGGCCTACAACAATAACGATATCTGTTGGCGGCGGCGGAATTCCGGTAATTGAAAAAGCTGACGGTTCTTTAGAGGGCGTTGCAGCAGTAATTGATAAGGACTTCGGTGCAGAACTTCTGGCAGAGGAAGTTGATGCTGATACATTGATGATTCTTACAGAAGTCGAGAAGGTTGCAATTAACTTTAATAAACCAAACCAGGAAAATCTGGGAGAATTAACAATGGCTGATGCTGAGAAATATATTGAAGAAGGACAGTTTGCACCGGGAAGCATGCTTCCGAAGGTACAGGCTGCTATGAAGTTTATTCGGTCCAATCCATCAAAGAAAGCTATTATAACTTCTTTGGACAAAGCGGTTGAAGCTTTGGAAGGAAAAACCGGTACAGTTTTCAAAGCATAAGCTCAAATATACTAAAGACTATTAAACTCCGAAGGTGACAGCTCGCCTTCGGTTTTTTATAAATATCATGTTAATATCGGGGTGATGTTTCTACATCAAGAACTGAAGTATCGGGTATGCACTTCAGTAGATGTATCATAAACTCCCCTTAATAAATAACGAAATGCCTGGCATGTATTGATTTCGGGTTCTGCTGACTACACATAATCTGTTTTTAAACCTGAACGGCAGGTATTAAATAGTGAGAATCAAAATGAAAAAGAAGAATAATAAAAAAGTTGAATTACTGGCACCGGCAGGGGGAGTAGAGCAATTTATAGCAGCTGTAGAAAACGGTGCGGATGCCATATATTTAGGAGGCAGATCGTTCAATGCAAGGATGAAGGCGGGAAACTTTGATGATGCAATGTTGGTAAAAGCTGTTGATTTTGCCCACAAGAGAGGGGTAGATGTTCATGTTGCCATGAATATTCTGCTTCGGGATGATGAACTTCGGGACGCACTTGAATATGCAACCTTTCTTTATGAAACCGGAGTAGACGCCTTAATCGTTCAGGATTTGGGGCTTGCTTCTTTAATTTATAAGAACTTGCCGGATTTTCCTTTACACCTTTCAACTCAGGGAACAGTACATTCACTTGATGGGGTAAAAGCTGCCGAACGCATGGGATTTAGACGAGTTGTTTTATCAAGAGAATTATCCTGTGAGGAGATAAAATTTATTTGTGCCAATACGAAAACTGAAATTGAGACTTTTGTGCACGGTGCTATTTGTATATGCTACTCCGGTCAGTGTCAGTTGAGCCGTGCTTTTGGAGGGCGAAGCGGCAATAGAGGTGAGTGTGCACAACCTTGCAGACTAAAGTATAATTCTTTTGATGAAGATGTCAGATTGATGGAGAAGGGGGGTCATGCTCTAAGTCCTAAGGATTTAAGCTTGGTTGATCATCTGGGAAAACTGGTTGAAGCAGGAGTTACCTCTCTGAAAATAGAGGGGAGAATGAAATCGCCGGAGTATGTTGGTGTGGTTGTAGGTATATGCAGAAAGTATTTAGACGAATATTATCGTAACGGATACTATGAGGTGAGTGCTAGGGATCGTAATGCTCTTGAACAGATTTTTAACCGTGGAGGATTTACGGATCAATATTTTAAAGGCAACAGTGACGACAGGTTGATGTCAAAAAATATTCCTAAACATAATGGGATTTTGATCGGAGAGGTGAAGAAAAGAGTTAAGGGTACAGATTTAGTTGATGTAAAGCTTTTTAAAAACTTATCTTTGGGCGATGGAATTGAAATCAGACCACAAAGTGGCAAGACAGCTTCCGGAAGCTTTGCAGGTAATATTGTAACTTATTATAAGGAGCTTCCCAAGGGACTTAGAATCGGTGATCTGAAAGGAACAGTGAATCCCGGAGATCTGATTTACAGAATATCTGAGAAAGAACAACTGGATGAAATAAGACGAAGTTATAAAGGAATCTCCCTGGATGGCAGCAGTAAAGAGAAAAGAAAAACACAGGTAGATATAATTGCAATAAGTCAAAAAGGGAAATTGAGGATAAAGGCAAATCATGGGAACGGAATTTCCTGTGAAGTAGAAACAGATATTATCACTTCGGACAAAACTTTGAATATGGAGAAATTTATAGCCGCCATGAAAAAAAGTGGAAATACGCCTTTTGAGGTTAAAAATGTGAGGTTTACAGGCAGTGCCCAAGTTGACTTAAGGGTTTCCGAAATGAATCATCTTAGACGCAGTCTTTTGGAGAAGCTGGCAGAGGCCTTGGTGGTAAGGCGTAAATCGAAAAAATTCAGTTATACTGTCCATAAACCTGAGAAAAGCCCAAAGAGGTTTGAAAAATATTTTTATGACTGGGAAAGTTATGTTCTGCACAGAGAGGAAGAAATTCATGTGAACCTGCCTGTGTATGACATCATCCCGATTGTGGATTTTGAAAGACATTATGAAGAATTAAAAAGTAGGAATGTAATTCCATACATATCAAATGTAAGTCGAGGAAGCGAAGAAAGTTTTGTAAAAAATAACTTAGAAACAATATGCACCCACTGTAAAGACTGTGGTATATATATAGGAAATATCGGCTGGCTTGAAGTCTTTCGAGGGCTGGATGTTCCTTTGTATGGGGACTATGGACTGAATGTCTGCAATGAAGAAACAAAGGATATGTTAAAGACATTTGGAATAGATATATGTGCGGGCAGCCTGGAGGGAATGACTGCTGCCAATGGCAGGTATCCGCTTATGGTAATGGAACACCGCATGAGAGAAAAAATCCTGGAGAGTAAAGGCAGAAAAGCCATAAGGACGATAGAGAGGCAAAACTCAGATCAGACTATAATTGTTTTCAAAGAGGTGAACGCCCTATCTGTGAACAAGATGGACTTTGAGGGAGAAGTTGTCAGATATTATTTTTAGAAAGAGACCGGAGAGTTTTTTATTTTAGTAGGTTGCCGGAGATTGTTGTGATGCGGGGGAGTTTGCAGGAGAATATGTTTATTTTAGAAAGCTGCCGGGAATTACTATTAAAATTACAGGCTTGTAGATTGTAAAATAAAAAAAGTTTATGGCAAAATGTGTAAAAATCTCAAAATAAAAATGAAGAAAATATGAAGTAAATGTGAAGTAAAGCCACACAATATATTGACAATCTTTTAACGCAGGAATAAAATAAGAGTGTAATTACTTTTTATTTTAGATGTCTACATTCAAGATATCAGGACAGGAGGAAGACATGTTTAAAAAACTATCAAACGGTTGTGTTCATCTGGTAAACAGATTCTTACCGGATCCATTTATTTTCTGCATTATTCTGACGGTAATAGTTTTTGTTGCTGCTATGCCGGCAACGGGAATGGGACCGATTACATTAGTAGAGGCATGGGGAACAGGTGCCTGGGGATTGTTACTTTTCTCAATGCAGATGGCTTTAGTTCTGGTTTTGGGTAGTGCCCTTGCAAATGCAAAAGTTGTTCGTGGAATTGTTTCTTCGATTGCAAGTCTGGCAAAAGGACCTAAACAGGGAATCCTCATCGTTACTTTTTTCTCTTTGATTGCATGCTGGATTAACTGGGGCTTCGGATTGGTAGTGGGAGCTATACTTGCGAAAGAAATTGCAAGGCAGGTTGAAGGCGTTGATTACAGATTGCTTATTGCATCAGCATATTCCGGCTTTGTTGTCTGGCATGCCGGATTTTCCGGTTCAATCCCTCTTGCACTGGCAACGCCGGGAAAAGAGGCCTTGATGAAGGCTACGGGAGGCGCTGTCACAGAAGCTATTCCTACTTCTACGACTATATTTGCTCCATATAATTTGATAATAATATTAGTAATATTGATATGCCTACCATTCATCAATGCGAAAATGCATCCCGATAAGGATGAGGTTATAACTGTAGATCCGGGACTTTTAGAAGAAGAGGTTTATCCTTATGTAAAACCGGTTACTCCTGCGGAAAAAATAGAAAACAGCTGGATTCCATCTGTAATCATTGCAGTTGCAGGTATTGTATATCTGGTAATTTATTTCGGCAAAAACGGGTTTAATATTACATTGAATATAGTAAACTTTATATTCTTGATACTGGGAATCATTTGTCATAAGACACCTATAGCTTATGTAAGGGCCATTACAGAAGCAACAAAAGGTTCGGCAGGAATTATACTTCAGTTCCCATTCTATGCAGGAATCATGGCTATGATGATTACAGCTAATCCCGAAAACGGAATTTCTTTAGCCGGTTTTATAAGTAACGGGTTTGTTTCAATATCAAATAGAGTGACTTTTCCTCTGTTTACATTCTTATCAGCAGGAATTGTTAATCTGTTCGTTCCGTCAGGAGGAGGACAGTGGGCAGTGCAGGGTCCTATTATGATGCCGGCAGGTCATCATTTGGGCGTTTCACCTTCACTGACAGGAATGGCTATTGCCTGGGGAGATGCATGGACCAATATGATTCAGCCGTTTTGGGCATTGCCGGCACTTGGTATTGCAGGTCTATCTGCCAGAGATATTATGGGATACTGTTTGATTACACTATTATTTACAGGAATTGTTGTTTGCGGCGGATTCTTAATAGTAGGTTTGATCTAGAAACTGACAAGAGCGTGACCTATGAAAGTGGGTCACGCTCTTTGTGTATAAAAAATGGCAATTTAAGGCTGTTATTTTGAAAATTGAGTAACAAAAAATAGCAAACCAATTGGTGATATGTACGGTTTTTACTGGACAATCAGTAAGGAGGGTATTTTTATGAAATATAGTTATGAATTCAAAAAAGAATGTGTTCAATTGTATTGCTTAGGAAAGTGGTCAAATACTGCTGGAAGGAATTAGAGATAAACAATTCCATGATATGATAGTGATTTGATCTAGAAGATTTACACGGTCCAGAAGTGCTAAAACGTAATTCTAATAGAGTTTAGTCTACCAATGAAGAACTTGAACTAATATCAAAAGTAATAGTAAGCAAATATATTGAAGCAGGACTTTACTGCCACTGCAATCAATCATAAATGGTGCACAGATATTACTTATATCCATACTCAGAAAGATGGATGGACATATCTTGCATCGGTAATGGATTTCTATAGTAAGAAAATCATTGGTTGGTCTTATGGTACTTCAATGACAACTGATTTAGCAATCAAGGCTGTTGAAAATGCTTGTTTAAATGTTGATAATCCATCCGGAATCATATTGCATTCAGACCTTGGCTCTCAATACACAAGCACATTATTTGAAAGTTATCTTGCAAAGATGAAAATCCATCATTCCTTCAGCGAAAAGGCTGCCCTTACGACAATGCTTGTATTGAATCATTTCACTCCTTGCTAAAGAAGGAAGAAGTGAATCGTGGGGTTTACAAAGACTCAAAGACTGCTTATATGAGCATCTTTGAATATATTGAATCTTGGTATAACAGAGAGAGGATTCATAGTAGCTTAGGCTACAAGACACCGGAAGCCGTTCATGCAAAAAGTGCGGCATAAATTCTCAATTTTGGTGTCCACTTTATTGACTTAAGACCATACTGCATACAGCCGTGGCGGCTGCTATCAATCAGATCATGACGCTTGATGAAGAGTTCTTTGAAACCTTCAGGAAGAGCATTGACGCTGCCCTCGGTGTGAACGGAGAATTGTACACCCAGGAGATCGAGGATAGACTGGCAGCAAAACAGAGAGAACTCATAGCCCTGTCCCCCCCATACGATGAAAGATACAATATCGTGGAAAATGAGATGTATGAATTCAGGGAACAGAAAAGAAGGGCACCCCCTAGACGAAGCCGCCAGAGGTACACCCGCAAATAGGGTTGAGGAGATGATTATTTTTCGGTTATATTCAAATCAGGAATAGAGATTGATATTGAAGCATAACGAGAAATTGTGAAGAGTTATGAAATGCACTCATTTGGGGAAATTGGACGGGGGATTTTTTAGCAGGGATAATTGAAACGAGACATAAGGTATGTTATATTACTCATAGTGAATAGTTCTTTAATGTGAAACAATCAATACAAGTGAAAATTTAGCGTTGAGGCAAAAGGATTTTTTTGTATAGGCGTGAACTATAGATTTTGATAACGAGTAAAGAAATTATAACTGAAATTGTAGAGGGAAAAGCATGCTAGAAGTAATATCATGTCAGATTCTTGTCAATACATTTTTCGGATTTGCAGCCGCACTTTTGGCTGAAGCAATTATAAGGAAATTCGTAAACTGGCATCGAAAGAAGAAATTATTAAATGCTCTAAGAAAGGAACTTAAAGGTGTTTTGAAAGAACTTCAAGACTTAAATAAAGGTGAGTTCTATTATGATGCACAGCCTTACAATATTCCGATATGGAATTCTGCATGTAGGACAGGAGTAATAGGTTTATTAAGTAATGAAGAAAAGGTATATAATGATTATCTGGAGGTGTTTTCGTATATACAAGACGGGAATTTGTTTGAAAGAGAGTGTTTTTATGAATATGAGCTTCATGATAATAAAAAAGGAAAAGATAAACTACAGAGTTATAGAAAGGATTTGGAAGAAAAGATTGTTAAAAAATTAGGAAAAGATAATCCTAGTTTAGACGAGTATACAGAAGCAAATGAAACAAATGAAGAAATACTGAAGTAGGTAGTTGACTAAACACTAATATTAAGGAGGCATATATCTATTATGAGTGACCTGAAATCTATATCAAGTGAAACGCCTGTTGCGAGTTCAATGCAAATGAGTTGTGAAGAAAATACTGGGGAAAAAAGTGCGTTTGGATATTTTATATACATTGGTAGAACATCGTGCAGATTTTTCAAGATTGATAAAGATGGAAAGCAGTTGCATAAATTACCAGAGGGTCAATTGAAATATGAAGATGTAGATAAGTTTGATACAGGAGGAGAGTATCTCAATAATTTAACAACAGTTATAAAAGAAAAGGCTGAAGCTGTTTTAAATTTAGATGATAGTTTTGTAAAAACATATGCTGATCCTAACTTTACTAAACTTTTTAATTCGTTAAGAGAACAATCTGAGTTTTGGTACGATTTTTATAAAAGCACAAAACTGTGCTTCAATATCTTAAACCATCAACAAGTTATCAAGAATTTAACACATAATTTCACAGCTTTAAAAAAGCAGGATGTTGTGATAAATATTGGGAGAGGATATATAGACATTTATATAAGAAACGAGGGTACAAATGATGAAGACACAGAAAATGAAGAGTTGTTTACTCTAAAAAT
>ERZ772906.78-NODE-78-length-55674-cov-5.236862_pt1 | contig 55674 bp, 43 predicted proteins | sample MGYA00511338_ERZ772906 | MGnify/ENA primary metagenome ERZ772906 (study PRJEB29015, sample SAMEA2738076) | human oral metagenome | biome: human oral; feature: human-associated habitat; material: saliva | place: China | collected 2212 ... | reverse complement strand
AATTACAAAATAAAAAAACGTAATTATGTTTTTCCTATTTTATAATTATAAATTCGAGCGAATTATATATAAATTCAAAAGACATTTACGAACTACTGAAAAGTTGGAAATATTTCTATATAAAATAAAATTGAATCTTGAAAAAAACTATGAGTATGTTAGAACTTATAAATTATAAGTTGCAGATTAGCAAAAAATACGTGCTATTGACCATGTATTTATAGTTTGCCATTACAAAAACTCATTTCTTCTAATCCTACCCAACCTGCATCTTTTATTTCACGTAAGAAAAGACGGGCACACATTTCCGCATCATCACCTGCACGATGGTGATGTCCATAAGATATATCAAATTGATCACACAGATAATCGAGTTTGTTGCAATCGAAATCATAAATATGACGAGCTGCACGCAGAGAACAATAATAATCCACTTCGGGAACAGGAATACCATAGGACTTTAAAGAATGACGAATACAACTTATATCAAAGGAAGCATTATGAGCTACTAATACAGGACATTGGCGTAAATATTCTGCAATTTCAGCCCAAACTTCTGGAAATAACGGAGCATCAGCTGTATCAGCAGGCTGTATACCATGTATTTGGGTGTTCCAATAATCATAACGATTGCCTTCAGGACGTATCAACCACGATTTAGATTTTACCACTTGACCACCACTTACAATACATATACCAGCTTCACAAATTGAATTTCTTTTAGCCGTTGCTGTTTCAAAGTCGATAGCTATAAAATTTATATTATGCATTATGAATATAAGTAAGTATTAAACCTATTCTTATCAGACCATTTATAAGTAAAAATAATGGTCATCGATATGGAATTTCTAACACAAACTTACATAAAATAATTGAATTAGCACCAAAGAGATAAAGAAATATACTTTTATCTAAAAGAAATGAATCATGTATACCACTTATAAAAAATAAAGTATCGTTATAGAATGAAAATGATAAGGATAAAGAAGAATAAAATAAAAAAGGCGACAGCTTTCGCTGTCGCCCTATCATTAAAATATCATTTTGGCTTTTAAAGACCTAAAGCTTTTTTCGCATTTTCGTTATTAGGATTTACTGTCAATACTTTATTAAAGTATTGTTTAGCCATTTCTTGATTGTTAAGCTTTGAATAATAATATCCAAGACCATAGTAAACCTGCTCCAAATATGCTTTTGCTTCATCATCAAGCTGTGGTTTTGCTTCCTCATATGCTGCAATCTTCTTATAGATATCAGCAACCTTGTCAGCATCATTCTTCATCTGTGCTACATTAGCCTGATTAGACCAAATCCAATCAGAAATAGATGGGAACTTAACTACCATTTGATCGTAAATTGCAATGGCTTTATCCAAATAGGTATTTTTTACTGCTCTATCAGTTTCTGTTTCAGCTTTTTCTATCCATGCTTGAGCAAGTTTTGCCCAATCATTAGAGTTAGCATTTTGGTTCTTTGAAAGATAATCCATTTGAACTTTTAATGCATTTTCAACATCACCTTGAGCAATATAAACTTCAGCTATTGTCTTCATTGGCTCAAGATTTTTCTTGTCCATATCAAGAGCCTTGTTAAGATTCTCAATTGCCTTATCATATTCTTTATTACCTGCTAACGCTTTTCCATAAATAGCATGATCATTAGCTACTTTCTTACCAGGACCGCTAAACATCTTGTTTGCAAAATTCAAAGCAGCAGTAAAGTCGCCCTTCTCAACTGAAGACATCATACCAACACGTGAAAGATATTCACTACTTGGGAAACGTTGCAAACCTGCTTCTACTATTTCCATAGCTTTATCATACTTTCTCAGAACATAAGCAGTATAGCTATATTTATAGAAGTTGTCCTCTGTTAAATTTGCACGATTAGCTTTATCGAACCAAGAAAGAGCTTCAGCAAATTTACCATCACCAAGCATAATTTCAGCAGCTGTAGCTTCTACAGGATAATTAGGTTCAACCTGACGAAGTTCTTCTAATTTCTGTATTGAAACTTGAGAATTTACGTGACGATATACTTTTGCATAACGCTCGTAAGCTGCAACATTATGAGGATCGAGGCTTATTGCAGTTGCGTAATGTTGAGCTGCAGAACCAGCATTACCAACACTATCTTGCAAAGCAACAATATCACCAAGGAGAAGATATCCTAATGTTCCATTCATCTTCTTGTTAGTAACGATAGAATTCGCAATCTTCATCGCTTCGGTAAAGTTACGCTGTGCCAAAAAAACGTTACCAAGAGCTGTAAGAGCTTGCTCATCTTTCTTGTAGGTTTTAATATATTCTTTTATAAGGTCTTTACCAGCATTTAAATCTGTTGGTGCAGCTTCGATAGCGCTGATTATAGGATTTAGAGCTACCTTATAACCATCGTTTTGTGCTAATACAGGAGTTGATAAGCTTAGTATCAAAGCTCCAGCTAATAAATATTTCTTTGTTTTCATAATCATTTATAAATTATATAAACTTTAAACTGGATTAGTAACTATGACTTGATATACAATAGAAAGTTTAATGATTTAATCAGTTTTTATTTTTACTTCACGAATTGTAATTTCAGCTCTATAAGGAAGCATACCCGTTTTTAACATTATCTTTTGTCCTATAGGACCAGCAATAAAGTTTGCAAATGCCCAGGGCAGAGCTTTATGAGGGTCTGCAACAATTGCGTAGATAGTTCTTACAAATGGATAACGACCATCAAGGAAATAAGCTTGATAGGGTTGCCAGCTATTATAATCTTCTGCTCTACTTGTTTTAGATATTGCCATGACGCGAATATCATTTCTAAATGTGGTGTTTGTGGAATCTTTTCGGTCATTTAACCAATTTGATCCAATTACACCTATTGCGTTTGGAGTCTTCTTTACATATTCGATTACAGACTTACTATTCTTTGCTGCTACGATATTCTGACTCTTTATGTTTTTTCCATCTAATATTGAATCAACAACAAAATGTAGTGTTGCTGATGCTTTGTTATCGAATACAACTTCTATGTCTCCCTTATCTGAATTAGGATAAAGTTGTTTCCACTTAGTTACTTCGCCTTTAAGTAGACGTTTAACATCAGTAACTGTGATACATGAATCTAAGTTACTTTTATTGATGATAAATGCTATTCCATCATAGCCTACCGGAAATACTGACGGAATAGGACCTTTACCTCTTAATATTGCATCTTCACCTTTTTGCAATCCGTGAGATGAAAATAAAAGGTTCACCTTAAGGTCAAGGAGCATCTTCATTCCTGTGTTATCATCCGTATATACAGGTAAAAGATGAGTTTGAGGGAAACGATACTGATATACCTGCAATTCTTCGTCAATAAACTGACTAAAACTTTCATCAGCAGCGAACTTAATTGTTCCTGAAATTGGTGTATCTGTTCTACCATCCTTAGCTTTCTTCTCACCACAAGATGAAAGAAAAACTACAGATGTAATAAATACTAAGAATATGTAGATTGCTGTTCGTTTCATAAAATACGAATTAATTTAATTTAAATGTAATTTAAATAGTGCGCGACATCTTAGGATTACCATTAATTAAACCAGAATTTTATTTTCGCATACTATTTTTATCACGAAGTGCTTGAGCGTTTTGTTTGGTTCAACACTATATACACATTATGCGATTAACTGATAGAACCATAACTTCAAACAACAAATTTCACAATTACATGACCTTACAGATGAGTCCGCAACTATCTGAGAACTCTGTAAATGAGAAATAAGCCATTCATTAACAAAACCTTCTCTAATAACTACATTTGGTTTTACGCTTGATGAATCTAAGTCTTTCTCTCCAAACAAGAGGAGAGAAAGACTATAGTTTGTATAATTCCTACAAAATGTAGCAATAAGTTCGATTCATTTTTTAATTAGTTCAGCTTGAATGTGATTGGAAGTTGGAACCAAACGTTAGCAGGTTGTCCGTTGTTCATACCTGGATTCCACTTTGGCATGCTGTTTACAACGCGAAGTGCTTCGCGGTCAAGAGCAGGGTCTACACCACGCATAACTTGTGCTTGGCTAACAGAACCATCACGTCCAACAACAAACTTCACAATTACTTTTCCCTGAATGTTATTTTCTGCTGCCGCAGCAGGATACTGCAAGTGAGATACAAGCCATGCTTGAACATTTCCTTTGAATGTTGGTGGTTGCTCAGCAAAAGTAAAGATCTTCTTTTCAATATCTTCTTTAGGAGCTTCTACCTTCGGAGCCTCTACTGGCTTCTCAATCTTAGGAATAATCTGCTCTGGCGTTGCCACTGTACTTCTGTCAGCTACAGTATTACGATCTTCAACACCTTCTTTTGTTTCAGCGCCGACTGCCTTGGTTTCTTTATTCATTTTAACCATTGGGGGCATTTCTTCCTTAACTTCTTTGTCATCTTTAATGACAGGTGCTGTAAATTTCACTGTAGCACGAGTTTCTGGAACAACTTTTTCAGGCTCAATCTTCTTGGGCTCTTCTTTCTTTTGTTGTTTCTTACGCTCTTCCTGCTCTTTCTTAGCTGCTTCTATTGCTTGCAACTCCATCTTAGCAGCATATGCTTCTTGTGCTGCAAGCTCATCATTGTGTTTCTTAACTTGATAAGCTAAATAGCCACCACCAATGAATGCAGCAACAAGCAAAATAATTAATGATTTGATATTTCGCTGTGAAACAGACTTACGAAGTTGATATGCTCCGTATGACTTATTCTTATCAGCGAAAACCATATCGACCCATTTAGGATCGTATAAATCTATCTTTGCCATGTTTCTTTTCTTTAATTGTTATACATCATTAAAATTAAGCTTTAACACCCTTTTTCAAAAGCAAAGCTTTTTCTTCAGGTGTAATCTTATCAATGACATAAGTTGCAATATATGAAATCTGCATTTCATCAAGAATATCAACAAGATGCTTATAAGATGATTTATCAGTAGGCTTGATAATGACTGTCAAAGTTGGTACTTTCTTGCCATTTACATTACCTAACTTGATATTTGTAAGCTCAGCTTGATAAATGCTATCTGGATAAGCCTTTTCGTTAGCAGCTTTCTTCTTTTGCAAGTCTTGTACAGCAATACGCATATCGTTATAAGGAACGCTTGCGCCATTGTCTACTTCCTTGTGCTGAAGAACGTAACGAATACCAGTTTTGCCAGTGCTCCAATCAGCCTTTTTCAACCAATTAGGATTATCAAGTTGAGGTTTACCCTCACCATAGAACATCTTGTCATCTTCACCTATAAAGATAGTTATAGAGTGAGACTCCTTAGCTTCATTCTTCTTTGCATCATTTAAATTCTTGTCATTACTTGGCATTGTAAGCTCCATAGTTGAAGGCTTGCTAAGTGATGTACAAAGCATGAAGAATGTAATAAGCAACATAAGCATATCAACCATTGGCGTAAAGTCTACGCGAACAGTCATCTTTTTCTGCTTGCTTTCTTTTTTATTTGCCATTATTAGTTCTCCTTAGAAGCTGCTGTTGCAGCCTTTTTAGCGTCCAACTGTGTAATCATATAGTACTGACTTTCATCCATATCCTGGAGTTCGTTCATCACCTTCTTAACTGTACCATAAGGAGTATTTGCGTCAGATTTCAAAGCAATTTTAACTTTAGAATTTACTGTGCGAGCAGCATTAACCCATTGTTGAAATTCTGTCATATCCTGTCCTTCGATACTATCGAGAGGAATACCCATTTTGGGAAGTTCTTCACTTCGAGCTTTTGCTGATTTACTTAAAAAAGCTGGGAGTTTGTCTAATGGTGCTCCTATTGTAGATTCACCCAAAAAAGTTTTCTTCTGTTCTGGTGAAAGTTTTGCAACCATATCTACAATTTGTCCCAACTCATTAGTATTGTCGTAGCTCAAAAATACCTGGCCTTCGCCAGTTGGTTGACCAGCAGCATTCTTCTCAGGACTAATAAGTACTGTAAGAACACCATTTTCAGGCACCTTCATTTCAGACACAGAACCTGGTGCATTTACTTTCACAGGCTCATTCTTTACGAATGTAGAGGTGAGCATGAAGAAAGTAAGCAGCAAGGTCATAACGTCTGACATCGGCGTCATGTCAATCCAAACGTCTTCTTTCTTAACTTTTACTTTACCCATAGCGATAATGTATTTAAAGGGTTAGCAAAAATTAAGCTTCTTCTGTATGGTTTACTTCGTATGTCTGAGCAATTGAGTAACCAACCTCGTCGAGTGCGTAAGTCAACTTGTCTACCTTGTTTGAGAAGTAGTTGTAAGAAACTACAGCAAACCAAGAAGTAGCAATACCGAATGCAGTATTAATCAACGCCTCAGAAATACCAGCAGAAAGTGCAGCAGAGTCAGCACCACCACCAGTAGCCAAAGCAGAGAACGACTTGATCATACCAGTTACAGTACCGAGAAGACCTGTAAGGGTACCAAGTGTAACGAGTGTTGCAATGATTGGGAGGTTCATTGTAAGAGTTGGCATCTCAAGCTGAGTTGCTTCTTCGTGAGCCTGTTGAATCTTAGCAACTTTCTGTGCCTTCTTCATACCTGCATTAGCACCACTTTCCATTGACTTATATGCGTTCAAAGAAGCAAGTACAACATTTGCAACAGAACCTTTTTGCTTATCGCAAAGCTGAGTAGCTTTGTTCATATCGTTATCTTTCAATGCAGACTTAATGTTTGCAACGAACTTAGGAAGTGTTCCATTACCAAAAGCGGTCTTTAAAGCCAACCAACGCTCGATAGACATAGCGAGCACAGTGAGCAACAATGTGTGAATAACAGGTACCACGATACCACCCTTAAAGATAGTACCCCATACGTCAGCAGGATGCTCTTTAGTTCCAGGATCTTGGAAATGCATATCATGTCCAAACCATGTAAAGAACAATGCAAACGCTACGACACCGCAAACTGCGATAATCCAAAATGCGCCTCTAACTCCTGTGAAGCCCTCTGATTTCTTTTGTGGGGCTGCTTTTTGTTGTGTAGTTGCCATAAATGATAAAATTTTAATTTTTTAGTTATAAATGAATTGAATTATTATTATCTATTTGATTTTAAACTGATTGGATATTGAGTTGTCATAAACTGACCAACTTTCTCCGCACATTTTCGGCAAAGATAGCAAATTATAGAGAATTACGTTCATAATTGACATCTTTTAACTGTTGTTTTTTGACTACTTTTATTATGTTTTTGCATCATTGTGGAAGTCTAAGTTTCTCTTTCTATCTCATTTCGTTTATTCATATTATAGGCATCAATTATTAAACCTTTATTATGAAATAAAAACTTTCTTTCGTTTATAGTTGTAAAACTAATTTCACCTTAATAGTTTGTTTTTTATACAATACTATTTTTTTATTATATAAAGTTAAAACGAAAAAACAAAGAGATTATTTCATTTTTACCCTTATGAAATAATCTCTTTAACATATTTATAAGACACCTTATTATATATATGAAGTATTCTTCTTTATTTATACCTATAGGTGTAAATCGTGTCCCATTCTATCCTTCTTTGTTTTCAAATAACGATAATCGTATTGGTTAGGACGTATTTCTATTGGAATATTTTCTTCTATTTCTAAACCATAAGCCTCTAAACCTACACGTTTTGTCGGATTATTTGTCATTAAACGCATCTTATGAACACCAAGATGACGCAACATTTGAGCGCCACATCCATAATTACGTTCATCAGATTTAAAGCCAAGATGTAAGTTAGCATCTACAGTATCTAATCCCTGTTCTTGTAACTTATAAGCAGCTATTTTGTTCATCAAGCCAATACCTCTTCCTTCTTGTTCCATATAGATCAAGACTCCTTTCCCCTCGGCCTCTATCATCTCCATTGCTTTATGCAATTGTTCACCACAATCGCAGCGTTCGCTACCAAGAACGTCGCCAGTAGCACAAGAAGAATGTACACGTACTAATACCGATTCATCTTCGCTCCACTCACCTTTTATCAACGCCATATGTTCAACGCCTGTAGATGTTTGACGGAAAGGAATTAAGCGGAAGTGTCCATATTTTGTAGGCATATCAACTTCTACACCAACTTCAATACTTGTTTCGCGTTTTAAACGATAAGCAATGATATCTTTTATACTGATAATTTTCATGTCCCACTCTTTAGCTTTTTCAATGAGTTGGGGCATTCTTGCCATTGTTCCGTCATCATTCATGATTTCCATTAACACACCTGCAGGGAAACAACCAGCCATTTTACAAAGGTCAATTGCGGCTTCAGTATGCCCAGAACGACGTAAAACACCATTGTCTTGTGCATATAATGGATTGATATGTCCAGGTCGACCAAACGTTTGTGGTGTTGACTTTGGATCAGCCAAAGCCTTTATAGTTTCCGAACGGTCGTGAGCAGAAACTCCCGTTGAACAACCTTCCAATTTGTCTACAGTTACGGTAAATGGTGTACCAAGCACCGATGTATTATCAGATACCTGATGTGGTAAATCTAATTCTTTTGCGCGTGAAAGTGTTATTGGGACACAAAGAACACCACGAGCATTTTTCAACATAAAGTTCACCTTTTCAGGCGTAATCATTTCAGCAGCCATAATGAGGTCGCCCTCATTCTCTCGGTCTTCATCATCTACTACGATAACGAATTTACCTTCTTTAAAATCCTTTACAGCATCTTCTATGCTACTGAGTTTGAAGTTCTCCATAATTGTATTCTAAATTTAAGGTCGATTTTAAATAAAATACGACCTTCGGTTTGATTTATAATTATTTTATTGTTACTGTTTCTGTTTAGCTATTATCTTTTCGCTTTCTTCAATAATATTATCGTTGGTCTGCTTAATAATTTTCAAATCACGATACAAGCGTAACCGGAAGCCCCACATTCTGAAATAAAGGAATAAGCCTACAGGTAAAATAATAGCTGCAGCTATATTCAGCCACTTATATTCAAAAGGACGTGTATGTGCTTTAGTTATCAATACAGGATACTTGTTAAGTTCTGAAAGAATTAACTTATTGCGTGTATTGGATAAATCATCAATAATCGTTTCAAGATTATTGCTTAATTGTTCTATCTCATGATCTGGCTGATATTTAAAGAATGTCCTAATAAAATTAGGAGGTGATTTTAAATTACTTTTTTGCACATAAGCTACAATATCTGCATTCATTTCTTTCAGCATAGTAGCATCAACAGCATACTTTGGTGCATTAATAATCACTTCCTTACTGCTAATACTTCGTTTTATACGCAAACCTAATATGCGCATAGCAAGATTACGATACATGTCAATATTGAAGACTGCCGAATCTTTATTAGCCTTGTAAGTAATAAAGATTGCTGTTGGTATAAGAATAGCAGGAGAAAGTCCTCTTCCAAACCATACAGCCCAATCGCCTTGTCTTGACATTCGATAACCTGTATTATTTAATATGTAATAAAAAATAAAGACGAACACACTTATTATGATGGGGACTCCCAATCCTCCCTTACGAATAATTGCACCTAAAGGCGCTCCAATAAAGAAGAAGATTAGACACGTTAGCGATAATAAATACTTATTTATTTCTGCGATATCGTGCATTCGTATCATTTTATCTCCATCACTGGTTATCATACTCTTAAAATCAAGATCTGATACAGTTTGCTGCGAATTTATCAAAGCACGTTCAATGGTTTGCCTACGCTCTTCAGGTGTCATTTTATTATAAAGCGTGTCTAAATCAAAGTTTTTGGTTGAAGCAAGTGTTTTAGCTTTTACCAAATCACTCTTCTTTAGCTGCAAAACAGGATAAAGAACTTGTCGTGCATCTTGATAATATGCGTTGCCAACACTATCAAAAACTTGAACAAGCGAATCTTTATCGTGGCGAATTTTAGCAATACTCTTCGTACGGGCATCATCAGAAATTCTCGACATATCAATACGATTGAATTCGTCACTGAAGTCTATAACTAACTTTTTGTGAACAAATGATTCGCGACGATAAGGCACACTTGCACTACTACCAAATTCCTGCGAACGCATGTTTTCAAACCATTCGCCATTCCATAAATTTAAAACAAGATGTTTCTTCTCTGCTGTTGACTGCAATAAACCCGAATCGGCAAGTATGATGGCTTGATCTTCGTACGAATCGGTCATGCGGTAAATCATTATGTTATAAAGGTGTCCTGTTTTTAAATCACGCTTTTCAACATAAAGATTGGTATCTGGTATACCATCATAGAAGACTCCCTCAGGAATTTCCAATTCAGGATTCTTCTGCTTCATCGAATTCAACAACTGATTAAAATGTTTTTTAGCATTAGGACCAATGGTATCTTGGAAATAAAACGAGACAAGTGCTATAAAAAATGTAAAAATCATAACTCCTCTGAAAGCTTTAATAAGCGAAATACCTGCAGCCTTTATAGCTGTAAGTTCTGAACTCTCACCAAGATTTCCAAAAGTAATAAGAGATGATAATAAAACAGCAAGTGGCAATGCTTCTGGAACCATCATCAAGCTCATATACCAAAAGAATTCTCCAAGAACATCAAGAGAAAGACCTTTACCTATCAGTTCATCAACATATTGCCACAGAAATTGCATCATCAGCACAAATAAGCTAACGATGAAAGTTCCTACGAAAAGCGTTCCAAACTGCTTTATAATAAATATGTCTAACTTTCTGATACGAAACATTTTCCGTTGTACAATGTACTAACTCTGCACAATTACTTTGCAAAAGTACATAAAATAATCAGAGTAACCACCTATTTTTCATTTTTTATGTACAAACACAAGTCATAAGGTATATATACAACTATCAAAAGCATATATTTTTGAAATATCATCAATAAATTTTCAAATAAATTTTGTCGGTTCACTTTTTTTATATACCTTTGCAACCGCTTTTTAAAAGCAGTTTGTTTAAGGGTTTTTGGCGGGATAGCTCAGTTGGTTAGAGCGTCGGATTCATAATCCGGAGGTCCGGGGATCGTAGCCCCGTCCCGCTACATAAATAAAAGGAGTTACATGATGTAACTCCTTTTATATTTTTATTGCTTATTCTTTGTTTCACTCACTAAGAAATGAGCATAGTAACAAATAAATAAACTTAAAGCTGTATCTTCTTATAAATGAATCAATTATGACTTATTGAAGTATAAGTAATCTGGTAATAAGAAAAATGTAATTACAAATAATCAAAAACGTAATTACGTTTTTAAAAATTATAATTACAAATTTCAAATCCGTTATTATAATTTTTCAAGTACTTTTTATCATTAGCAAACATTTTAGTGTACTTTCTAAAATCACACTATTATTTCAATAGATAACGTCGTCTTGAATCAATATAAATCTAACTGCTTTGCAGAAAATGATTCACCAGATAAGGATGGCAAAATTTTAAACAATAAACAAAGTTGGTAATAAGTTTGTAAGGTATACAATTTTCTGCACCTCAATTTATTGATAGAGGTGCAGAATTATTTTTATTGTTTCACAACTTTCTTACCATTTACAATATATACGCCTTTCGGTAATTTGTTTAAGTCATTAGATACGCGAACACCGCTAAGAGTATAAATTCCTTGTGCAGTTTTAACAGCTATATTAATGTTTGGAGTTTCGATAGCTGTTGCATCTTTAACTATCATAACCTTATCAGTTACTTTTTCTCCATTCAAAGCAACACAGTGCATAGATGGGTCAAATGCTGCGCCTGAAGGTTCAGATATTTTACTTCCTATCATAGTAAGGGTGGCAAAATCACAAATTGAACCTTTTTCTGTACCTTCTGCAGTTATTGTGGCATTCTTAATTGTAAGATTTTCGGTTTCACCATTAAATCCTGCAATACCATATTCTTTACTTTTAGCATTTATGGTACAATTTTCGATTGTAAGATTGCCCTTATTTGCATAGATGGCACAATTCTTCTGACAGGTTATGTCAAGTGTTCCTTCACCTGTAATGGTAATTGAGTTTTCATACAAAATACCAGAGGCGCTTTCTGTTTGAAGTCTATTATAACCAGATACTTTAATAATCAAGCCATCAATTTTAGAAGAAATGGCAGTTTTATACTTATCTCCAATTATAGATGCATTTTCCAATGTAAGTGTCTTTGTTGCATCATCGTACTTTACGATGCCACTCACACCTGGTATGAAAGATAAGTCTTTGCAGTTTCTAGAAGTTACTTGTGTAAGCGCAATGGTGAGATCGTAATACTCTTGAGCTTGTGTTGTACTTGTCCACAATGTAGCCATTGCTACAAGCACAAATGAAAGTAGTGCTTTTTTCTTCATAATTTTTTGTTTTTAAAGTTTTATAATTAGAAAAATATTTTATTTGGTTCAGCTTTTCAAAAAATGGTAAAGGAGAATACAGAAAGTCCCACTCACAACTCCTTGTTACGGAGGTGCAAATGGGACTTTTATGGAAATTCGTTATTATTGTTTCGATATGGTGCATTACAGCTTTTCGAAATATTTTCCGTTAATAGTTTCATTGTATTCGGGCTTTTAAAGGTTATTGTTTGTTAGACTAACGCTTGCAAATGTAAATCATTTTTTTGAGAATTGCAAGAGATATTGCAAAAAATTGCTAACAATTGTAAACCTACCCGAGATAGAATTAACGTCTTAATAAATGAGTTTCATTCCTACATAGAAACAACGTGGAAGCGACGGACCATATATATAGGAAGCATCACGATTCCATCCTTTGTCTAAGTCACGCTGATAAACATTACCTATATTTTGTATTCCTGCATTGATTTGAGCTATTATTTGTTTGAAAATATTGAAGTCATAACTTGCTTTTAAACTCAGTGTAAAGAAAGAAGGTGTATGTACTACAACAGGATTATCTACACCAGAACCTGCAGCATGACCTACAAGCATTGAGCCATTATAATTACCAGATACAGAAACTGACATACGCTTTATAGGAGATGATTGTAATGTAAAATAGCCATATACATTAGGTGTACGTAAAAATTTCTTTTCTGCTGGTGCATCTTCGTCCCATTCCACAGCATCTTTATATTCGCTGCGTTGTATTGTTAGTCCACTTTGCAAAGAGAACCATTTTGAAAATACTGCTTTTCCTTCTGCATTCACTCCCCAAACTGTTGCTTGATTGGCATTGAAACGTTCGAGAATACGAATACCATTCTCATCGTGGTCGTTTAAAACACGCTGCGCAAACACATTATTTAAGTGTGTAAAGAAGCCTTCTATCAAGAAATTTGTCTGCACATTACCAATGTTTAAATACATATCGGCAGAAAAGCTCAGACTATTGGAACGTTCTTCTTTCAAATCTTTTGCTAAATAGGTTTTAATTCGTTCACCGCCTGCCATGCTCGTATGTAAATCTTCATCGAAAGTTTGAGGCGCACGGAAACCACCGGCATAGGTTAAACGCAAATGAATATTAGGTGTTGCATTGAAGCGCAAATTTAATCGTGGACTAAAAATAAGATGGTTGATAAGATTGTGCTTATCGAAACGTCCACCTAAGAGAATACCCCAATGTTCATTCTTCCATTCGTTTTGCAAAAACAAACTACCTGTACGTACAGTTTGTCGGGTTATGACATCATATCCAAGTGCGTGGTCTTTTAATGCATCGTAGGTATATTCTGTGCCTAAAGTAAGTTGGGCAGGCATAAAAAGCAGATTTCCAAAATTGTGAACGAATTGCATTCCTCCCATTAAATTTGTATCGTGTGTTTTGCTATAAGCTTTTAAAGCCTCGGCTTTACTTTCGTCAGAACCATCGCCTGTGCCTCCATAATAACTATCGCGTGATACGATTTGAAAAGAAGCATAAGCTGTGAGATGATTCAACCCGTTTGGAGTGAATAGATCGTAACTCAGCGAGCCACCATTGATATTATGGTCGAGTTTCTCTGCAATATTTGATTCGTGCACAGGAAGATACAAATTGTTTCCGCCACGACGATATTCATTCAAAGCATGATATTGCAATTTCAGTTTAGAATAGTTATTTAATCGCAGGAAGGCGCCCATGCCTATCGTTTTATTGATAAGCTTTGGAAGGTCGGTAAAGCCATCTTGATCTCTGTCGTAACCACCACGATTTCTGCTCTGTCCATAAACAGAAAATCCAGCTTTATTATTACTTGACACGATGGAAGTATTAACAGTTGTGTTGTTATCGAATGTTTTTCCTCCTTCGTAAGCTGTGAATGTATGCGCCAATTCGGCGTAATTGCTCAAGGGTTCTTTCGTAATAATATTGATTGTTCCGCCAATTGCTGACGAACCATATAATGCAGAACCACCACCTCTTACAACTTCTACTCGTTCTATCATGTTGGCAGGAATTTGCTCTAAGCCATAAACTCCTTGCAAAGCAGAGAATACGGGGCGCGAATCTATGAGTATTTGCGAATAATGTCCATCTAATCCATTGATGCGAACTTGCGAGAACCCGCAGTTAGCACAATTATCTTCTGTGCGAACACCTGGCTGAAAGTTTAATCCTTGTGCCAAACACATTGAATTGGTAATGTTGAACATACGTGTATCTATTACGTTCACCAAGGTTGGTGCATTGCGTCGTAAAGAAACACTTCGATTTGATGATACCACTACTTCGTCTAATGCTACCTCATCAGTTGTTAATACAAAGTCGATTGTTTGGTTTGTATTCTTTTCCACTTCGAGCGTTTGTTTTGCAGAATGATATCCTGTTGCACGCGCTCCAACTGTCTGTTTACCGAGTGGTAAATCTTCCAAATGATAATAGCCTTCTGCATTGGTAACGCTTACTATCATTGTTCCTTCTACTTGTACAGCCACGTGTGGTATTGGTTCTCCAGTGGCTTTATCAGTTACGTGCCCAACAATATTTGCATTTGTTTTCAATTCTCCATTTGCACTCACTGTCATCGGCACTATTACCAATACGATGAGCATTATAAGTTTAAACCCATTTAGGGCTGTCGTGTACTTTTGTTTCATTTCGTTTCTTAATTTGCTAATTAATTTACCAAAGTGTTGTGAACATTCTTCATTGTTCAGCTTTTCATCGGTGTTTATTCGTATGATGCAAAGTTACTGCTATTTGTTTTTCTTCACAATACCTATAACTTAGGATTTTTTAGAATATGGTATTCCCCAAAAGTTAGTAAGTTAGGCTGATAAATCTTATGCCATTTTCAACAGATTGATAATGATAAAAAGTCATTATCATCGGTATGATAATGAATTATCAGACATATGATAACGGATTATCATAAGCATGATAATGACTATTTATCTTTATCAACATTCCAAAAAGGTGTATCAAAACATTTGCTTTGATACACCTTCTCTAAAAACAAAGTAAAAACTTATTTAATTCTTTCAGCTAAGGATTATCTAATAACCTTTGTTATCAATTTCTTATTATTGCTGTATGTTATAGTCTTAATATAGATTCCCTTTTCACACTTAGGTATTCTGCGACCAGACAAATCGAAGTAGGTTGTATTCACAATCTTTGCGTCAGAATCTATGTCGTTTATGTTTGTTGAAGGATTCTTTGCCCATACAATTTCTGAACGACTTACCTCCTCACCTATCTTATGAAGAACTTGCACGCCTACTCTATCGTAGTTTTCAACCATTGCAAAGAATAAGTGCATATCGCCTTGATGATAGAAAAATTGCTTGTCCTGAAATAAGTATGGGATATCTATCATGTCTTCTTCCAATCCCGAATAATCCTCTTCGGTAAATGTCATCGGTTTATCATCTGTGTCAAAGTATACATTATAATATAAGTAGTCGGGCATTATGTATTTTCCATTTGCGTCTTTAGCTTCCATAACGAACTTTACACTCATGCCATCTGACTCGTCGTAAGGCGATATTTCCTTAATTATCGGTGCTGCAGGCTTACGCAAAGTCATATCATACATTTTAATAGTAGGTTCGCCGTAAGCAGCCCATGCAGCAATGGTTTCGCTTCCTTCGTTTATAATCATTAAACCATTTGGCGCACTCACAAGCTTTTTCGTATTTTTATCGTAACTGAATACTGCTTCATCGGCCTTTTCAGCTTGCATATGTTTCTTGCCTTCATCGTCTGTTCTGAACGAACAAGTTGCTGGGAACATGAAGACGTAGGCGTGTTCGTCTTCAGCAATTCCTATGTATTGCGACTTAAAAACAACAGTGTTTCCTTTTATTTCTCCCTTTATCCATAAAGCATCGTTGTCTTCACCACTAAACATATATGGACATTGAATATAGGCTTCTGTTTCTGATAAAGCAACCTTTATGTTTTCTTCTTTTATATTTCCTCTTACATCTGTGTAAGTAATAGTAAAGTTTTGAGCTTCCAATTCGTCGGGCAACTCTGTTTTCTCTTCCTTAAATGGCTTTATAAGAATATTGGAAGTGGCAAATCCTTGCCATTGTCCTTCGTTGTCAGTTAGTCCGATGATAACATTTGGAAGCTCTACTTCGTTATTCATTCCTTCATCTTCTTGCGCCAATACTCCATCAGTAAATGTGAAATGGACATCTCCATTGAACTGCTTATTGCTATCATATTCGGGAACATATATCCAGTCTTCCCCGTCTTTGGTAAGTACTAAACGAGTTGCATATAGCTTTATCTTCTCATTATTGTCATTATAACCAACATCAATAGCTTGCGGAGTGTGCAGCGTATACCTGCCTTCTCCGTTAGATTCTAACTTCGTATAAGAAAAAGTATAGCACTTTCCAAGTGCATTGAATAGATAAAGATTGCTATCTTTGCCTACAATATAACTAGCTAAAGCACAAGTTTGACGAGAAAAACTTGCACTTCCATTCTCAGGTACTGCACAAATAGAAATACGTTGCAATTCGTCTGTCTCTTCACCAGCAGGTTTGTCTTTTATAATTTCTTCGTCTTTTACTGGTAGTACCGTAGTTACACTCTTAGATTGCTGCATTACTTTTGCTTTCTCCGAAAGTAAAACATTACCATTTAAAAGAACATAAGATGGTGTTTGGGCCAAAACACAATGGCCAATTAGTGCCATTACCGACATTAAGATAAGTTTTTTCATAAGCATTTATTATTTATCAAAAATATAATAACATTTAAATCTTAGTAATATGCTTTAGGTTAATGCTTTCATGCATCGATGATGCAAAATTATTGATTTCTTTTTAATTATTAAAAAACTTCTCTATGTTTTTTAATAACATAATAAATGAAAAGAGGCAAATCAACTTATAATTGCTGATTTGCCTCTCCTATTTTTTGTAATTTCTATACTTACGAATTATCTTTAAAGCATTGTAAGCACATAAAGATAGATTACTGCTGCAGGAATAGCCATAAGCGCAGAATCGAAACGGTCGAGCATTCCACCATGTCCAGGAAGTATATTTCCACTATCTTTTATACCTATTGTACGCTTAAACAAACTTTCTACAAGGTCGCCCCATGTACCAAATACAGCCACAATAATGCCAAGTCCTGCCCATTGAGGAATAGTTAACGAATTTGGTGCTTCTGGATTTTCTGTAAGATAACCTATCAACACTGCAACTGCAATAACAAAAATACCGCCACCAATACTTCCTTCCCAACTCTTCGCTGGACTAATACGTGGAAAAAGCTTGTGTTTACCAAAAAGTGAACCCGAGCAATAAGCGCCTGTATCATTTGTCCACAAAAAGATAAAGATGCTTAAAGGCAAAAGCATATCAGCCATTACATTGCCATTATTATCATGCTGAAATGCTAATACATTTATCATAGAGAAAGGCAATGCTATATACATCTGCCCCAACATGGTATACGCCCAGTTGTTAATTGGATTCTCGTTCTTTAAATACAGCTCAGCAATAATAAGAATAACGATTGTAAAAATGTAAGGAACAAATACACTGAAGTCCTTTACATATCCTACTCGCAATCCGGCCATTGCTATGAAGAAATAAACACCAGCCACAACAGATATAAAACGATTTACGCTGACACCTTCAATTTGCGATACCAGTCCTGTGTATTCCCATAAAGTTAAACCAGTAATGATGGCAAAAAGCACTATCATATATTGCGGTGCTGTAAATCCTGCAATCATAACAGCCACAAAGACAACGCCTGTAAGGGCGCGCGTAATTAGGTTCTTCTGTTTATCTGTCATTGCGTTCTTTCGTTTATTCTTTAGTTTCAATATTCTCCTCTGCAGATTCGGTCTTTGCATCATTACCAGCTTCCGCTTGTTTAATGGCTGCTTCGTGTTCTGCCTGTGCCTGTTTCACACTATCAGGCATTGCATCAAGCGATAACTTTGCATTTTCTTCTGCTTCCATCAATTCTATTGTGCGACTCACCCAAGGACGTTTTCCAAATATTTCTTCTACATCCTCTGCCATAATAACTTCTCGTTCTATAAGCAACTGTGCCAATTTGGCATGACCTTCACTATGCTCAGTTAATATTGCTTTCGCACGATCGTACTGCTCGTTCACCATTTTCAGAACTTCTTCATCAATTACTTTGCCTGTTGTTTCTGAGTATGGCTTTTGGAAACCAGGGTCATTATTGTAGTAGCAGATATTAGGTAGCTTATCACTCATACCAGCATAGGCTATCATTCCAAATGCACTTTTTGTAGCACGCTCAAGGTCATTCATTGCTCCCGTTGAGATATGACCTGTAAAGAGTTCCTCTGCTGCACGTCCACCAAGAAGCGAACACATTTCGTCAAGCATTTGTTCTTTAGTTGTGATTGGTCTTTCTTCTGGTAAATACCATGCTGCACCAAGTGCTTGACCACGAGGTACAATGCTCACTTTAATGAGTGGATTAGCATGTTCACAGAACCAACTGATGGTAGCATGCCCAGCTTCATGAAGCGCTATGGTACGTTTTTCACTTGTTGTGAGTATCTTTGTTTTCTTCTCCAAGCCTCCAATGATTCGGTCTACCGCATCTAAGAAGTCCTGTCTGCCTACTGCTACTTTATTATGGCGTGCAGCTATCAACGCAGCTTCGTTACATACATTAGCAATATCGGCTCCTGAGAAGCCTGGAGTCTGCCTTGCAAGAAGGTCAATATCGAGGTTCTTCTCCAATTTCAATGGTCGTAAATGTACTTGGAAGATTGCTTTGCGCTCTGGTAAGTCCGGTAAATCAACGTGAATTTGTCGATCAAAGCGTCCTGCACGGAGCAATGCTTTATCCAACATGTCTACACGGTTGGTAGCTGCCAATACGATAACGCCACTATTTGTACCGAATCCGTCCATTTCTGTGAGCAATGCATTCAACGTATTCTCCCGTTCGTCATTGCCACCCATAGATGGATTCTTCGAACGAGCACGGCCAACAGCATCTATTTCATCAATAAATATAATAGAAGGAGCCTTCTCTTTAGCTTGTCGGAACGCATCGCGAACACGACTTGCACCCACTCCCACGAACATTTCAACAAAATCAGAACCACTCATAGAGAAGAAAGGAGCGCCTGCTTCGCCTGCTACTGCCTTTGCCAACAAAGTTTTACCTGTTCCAGGAGGGCCTACAAGCAATGCTCCCTTTGGTATTTTACCACCCAAATCGGTATACTTCTGTGGGTTTTTCAAGAAGTCGACAATTTCTTGTACCTCCTGTTTTGCACCTTCTTGGCCAGCTACATCCTTAAAGGTAACGCCTATTTCGCCACCTTTCTCGTATATTTTAGCTTTCGATTTGCCTACATTAAATACACCACCTCCGTTTCCAGCACCACCATTCATACGTTTCATGATGAAAAACCAGAAGCCTATTATAAGAATCCAAGGCACCAATCCAATAATGAAATCGGTAAAACCATGTTCATCCTTGTTCTCATAACTATAACCAGAAATCTTCTTTTGCTTAATAGCAGCATTCAAAAAGGTTTCAAGATTATCTATAGAACCAATCTCTACAGTAATATATGGCGATTTACCAACCTGATCTACACCTTTCTTAAATATATCTCTCACGTGATCAGGACTTACATACATACGAAGTGTACTTTCCTTTTTGTTGATGACAACACGTGTGGCATAGCCTTTATTTATATAGTTTACAAATGTGGTATAATCCTTTATTGCTCCTTCACCCGCAGGAAAGATACCGTCCATACCCTTTGTTGAGAAGAACAGCACAACAATAATAAGTACCATAACATACAGCCAGTTCATATTGAACTTAGGCATTTTTGGCTTGTCGTTTGGATTTTGATTGTCCATTTAATTCATTTAAATAAGATAATTAAAACTGTTTTTACGCTGGCAACAGTCTTAGTCTATGTCTTCGATTTGCGTTAATACTGCATCTTCCCATAGATGTTCAAGATCGTAATACTCTCTTGTTTCTGGAATAAAGATATGTACAAGCACATCAGCATAGTCTATTGCTACCCATTGATTGGTGCCGAGTCCAACACAACTAATTGGTTTTTCTCCGTGGTGTTCGCGAATATAGTCGCTTACCGACCCTGCAATGGCTTCTACTTGCTGTGGAGAATTGCCATGGCATATCACGAAATACTTGCAGATAGTACCATCAATCTCTGATAAATCTGCAATAACTATGCCATGTCCTTTCTTTTCCTGTATTCCTTCTACTATGGATTCAATAAATTTCTTTTCTGTGTTCATTAAAAATACATTATTCTATTAAGGTACAAAGGTACAGCAAATGCCTTGAAGGACAAAATAAATTCGTTTTATTTTGCGAATTTAATACAAAGATAAAGAATGCTTTATAGACATTCACTACCTAACACTGAGACTGACAGAATGGTAAGACAAAATCAGCCTAAGAAATGTAATGCAATTGTAAAACTTATTCCGTACTCACAGAAAGCAAGATTTTGAAAAAAAGTTTGGATAATTTTTGTTCTTCATTAAAAAAGTAGTATCTTTGCACTCGCATTTAAAAAAGAGATGCAAACATATATTGGGATATGGTGTAATGGTAACACAACAGATTCTGGTCCTGTTATTCTTGGTTCGAGTCCGAGTATCCCAACATTGCAAAAGCCAAATAGTTCCTAAGCTATTTGGCTTTTCTCATTATTCCATAGAGTGTATAAAATCACCTACAAAAGGCTTTTATCCAAAGCTATAAAATTGTTCTTACTATGTAAAAATAATATCATTCAAAAACTATAATATCGGTTTCATGTTGCAAAAGCGGTTGTTTTACAAAGCAAAAGTACCTATTTTATCGTGCAAAAGTGCCTGTTTTGGAATGCAAAACAATGGGTATTATAAAGTATTGATATTAAGATAATTATACAAAACAAACTCTCTTCAAAATTCTTTACAACTATTTAAACTATTTGCTGTATCTATTTGTATTTTCAGATACAGGAGTATGCCTCCTTAATAATACCAACACTTAAAACAAAAAGAGCGAATATCATTATGACATTCGCTCTTGCTTATATTGTTTCAACAACCTTATAAATCATACATCAAACCAAAGTTGATACAGTTTAAGGCTGTAATTTTACCCATAAGATTGGTACCTGGAAGTAGACTTTCCTTTCCTAAGAAGCCCATCAGATAGATGTTGTGATTGTAGAATGCCGAAAAATTCTTCGAAATCTGGCGACTAACGGTCATACCTAAGTTAACAGCTCCATCTTTATTGTGCTCTTTTCCCGTTTGAATACCGATCGCAGGACCAGCATATAGAGCCACGTTCCAAGAGCGATTAGGGTTGTATCCACGGAAGTAAGATAGGAAGTCAACCTGATAATTGGCCGCAATGAAAAGTATATTATGCTTCTCTTCGTAGAATTTAGCGTTACTATTTTCGATGCTAGCATACTTAACATCCTCCATAACATACTCTAATCCAAGACGAACTGCTGATACTTCGTTTAGTCTATAGCCTCCAAAGGCTGTAAAATTAACCTTTGCTCCATCACCCCTAAAGCGATGTTTGGTAAGCAAAATATTCCATCCGCCACCTACTGCACCAAAGAATCGCATTGGTTCCTTAGATACGTAAGAGGTCATATCAGCATCTTCATAGCGTGCAAAACGATTCAACGGAATAGTCAAACCTACACGAAGAGAGAATGAATTGCCTAATTTTAAAGGAGAAGTACCTGCTTCTTTCGTTCTATATAGAGCATTTCCTGCTCCGTTTATATAGATATTATCGTGTATATCAAGTGCGGAATACATGGGTTCAATATTCAAACGGAGGTCGCGACTAAGGCGTGTCCATAGCTGTAAACCTACACGGAAGCCACTAACAGTGATTCTTGAACCCTTAATGGTATGTTCTGCATCGTTCATAATGAGCCAACCATTCTGATATCCCGCAAGGATGTTAGCACCAACAAGCGACCGCCAGTTATAATTCTTACTCAATCCTAACGGGTTAATGAGTATATCTCCAGCTATTGAGCCCATACCTATGGCATGGTGAATATCTTCTGTTTGTCTATTTACGGTATGTGTAGTTGTCATATCTACACCTTTTGCCATATTCAACCCTATGCGCGCACCGAGGAAAGAGTTAGCCCACCAACCCAACGAGAGTTGCATAGAAGTGCCCCATGAATCTTTTCCCTTGCTTGGAAGCATAGGATAATTGGCATATCCATATCCATAATCAAGGAAGAAACGATGTTGTCCTGGTGAAGGAGCATTCTTCCAAGGAAGGTTTTTGATGGTTTTAACGAAACCATTTATGTGGTATTGCGCACCAAGTGTTAGAACATTAGACACTGCACCAGGGGTTGTGTAAATCTGATTAGAGTCATAATGGCTGCTAGGCATCCAATAAATAGTGTGAGAATAAAACAAAGAGAGATAAGGAAGCACACGGTATAAAAGCATTCCACCAAAGTTTGCGCCTACATCTACCTTCTTTCCGTATTTGCTTAGTACCATCGAAGGACCACCATAAAGGTTCACACTCCAACGTCTACCGGGGCGATAGCCTGTCATAGCGTTGAGAGCGTTAAGCTGATAGTCGACAGAAACAAACGTATTCTCATAGGTAAACTTACCTAAACCGCTACCGCTACTTGTCTGCCAGATAGGATTTGAAACGTGATCTGCCATGATTTTCACACCGTGGTACATGTTAAAGTTGTAGCCAGCAAAGCCATTGAAGTTCAAAAGCAGTCCACGCGACTTGTCAGTGTAGCGCCATTTGTTGATAGTAGTGTTCCATCCAAGACCTCCTCCAATAAAGATGCCTCTTTCGGGTAGGTCGTCTTTCGCAGGATTTTGGTCATAATTTCGATGCATTTTATTTCTAAATAGCACCGATAAACCCAACTTAAAGTCGGTTTGGTCGTATCTCATACGTCCGTCAAAGCGGTCGTAGTGTTCTAATAAAATGTAACTTGGTTCGAAAGTAAGGCGCAAATCGTTTGTAAGTTTTGCCCAAATCTGTGCTCCCAAGCGGTATCCAGCATACTTTCCGCTTGTTTTATCACTAATATCAGCATGCACTAACTGCAGCAAACCCATCTCGTAACCACCAAAAAGATTTAACCCTACAGCACTATCCCAATTGTAATGGCGTGTAAATCCAAAAGGATTGAGTATCGCATCAAAGAAAAGACCAACCTTTCCAAGCAACGATGTAGTATGATTACCCTTTACCCATGGTGCATTAGTTAAATTTACACCTCCTCTTACACCGATGGCAGATGACATCCACTGACCAAGACTGGCGCTAATACTATAGCCAAGAGTTTCGCTTGTCTTCAAATCTGTTTTGTGATATAAGGTCGGTCCTAAGATGTATTCGAAGAACCAAGGACGTCGCCACCGCAGTCTTGCAGGGTCTTCAAGGAACAAACGTTTACCATCGGCAAAGCGTTTCTTGAATTCACCCGCATTATTTTGCGACGACATATTATTATAGAAGTACCAGATATAGGACAAATTCACTCCATAACCTATGCTAAAGTGATTAAATTTAGCCGCTTTATCTAAATCCATACCCTCTGTTCCTGCCATTATATAAGGTTCAATAGAAAGCGCTGCTTGTGTTCCTGCAAAGAATTTGAACTGTAATCCTGTATGAACATTATAGGCAGTAGCCTTTTCTTTCATCTTATTTGAAACAACAGAGCCATCATATTTGGTTAAACTCGAATGTTGAACACCTACTCCAAGTATACCAGAAACACTTAAAGGACGGTCAGGACGATAACCTAAAAGATAGTTAGAGAAGTTGAAAAGGTAGTCTACATCTGTGCGAATTGTCCAGTTTGCGTTGGGTTGACTACTTATATAGCCTAGTTCTCCACCCACTCCAACTCTGAAAGTACTCATTGGGCTTAGCTCTTTACCTAATCTAATATGAACGCCAGCTTGGGTTGTCAGCTGGTAATCGTTGTTGTGTTGATAGAAAACAGCTCCTGCTCCGAAATCCAAAAATGTATGTTTACCAAAGTTTCCCTTAACCCATCGGTCGCCTTGATAGCGGTGTCGTCCATCAAGACTATAGTCTAAAGCATTGAAATTATACTGTTTTCGGACACCATAATAAGCTGTATCAGTTTTCATAGTGATACCTTCAGATGCCATTTTATTCTCCAAATCGCTCAAATCTCTTGCTAAAGTATCAGTGGGGTGACCTATTGGAGTTTGTGCTTGTAGAACTATTATCGTAAAAAAAGCTACGATTAGGGACGTTATCTTCTTCATTCCTTAACCTCCTCTGTTGGTAAATTGGTTGTTTCAACGTTGCTTTTGCTGTCCACTTCGTTACTATTTTCAATAGCTTCCTCAGCACTTTCAGGCGCTTTCATCTTACCTGCAGCAATCATCAAATCTATAAATTTCTGTCTGTATTGCTCTATATTCTTTTCTTCATAAGGGTTTCTCTTTCTTACATCGTCAGGAATATTAGCGTCAGAATTATAGAAACCTTTGTACTGTGGCTTCATATCAAAGCTGTGTTGGAAGTACGCTAAAAAAGCAGGAGTAGTGTTATCTGTCATTCTTAACGCAACATCAGGACCATACTTTGCCGTTAATTCCATAATATCATCGTCACTCATATCAGGTTTTCCTGCTGCTATTACACCTTTCATATACCACTTCTTTGCACTATTGTCGGGCAAAGAGTCGATAAGCGATTCAAGTTCTTCGTATGTTTTGCCTAATTCTGAAGCCAATTCAAAGCTTAATATAGCATAGTTTTCAGCGTTAGATCTCATCACATAGCTTAATGCTTCCTTCGCACGGCGGTCTTCATCAGGTGTTTTTCCTTGCTTAAAGAATAGCGTTTCCAAGTCTGTGAACATCTTTATGTCCTTATATTCGTCTGTATCAGGCAACTTACTTGCAAGGTGATAAGCCTCTCCAAGCTTCATTGACTTGAAGTACATGATAGCTTGATTAGCTACTATCTCTCTTCTATTCACAATGTAACGATATTCGTTATCGAAAGAAATAGGACGCGAAACTTCTAGTCCGGCCTTCATATCTACAAAGGGTGAGAGAATATTTAAGTCGATAGAGTCGCTCTCTATAGCATAACAAGCAACACGATTTGCCACATAAGCAGCAAACGGACTAAACTGCATTGTCTTACGTAACTTAATCTCATTCCACGCACGATAGGTCAGCTTCCGTAATTCTACTGAATCTTTTATTTGCGTAAAAAGATTGTAGTAGTCTCCATTTGAGAAAATATTCTTGCCTCCTTTTTGATAATCCGCATCATTATAATAGGTCCACAACACTTCTTGAGCATCAAGAACTTTATTCTGTCTTAACGTATAGGTACAACGCATCAAGCGCTGATTCTGTAGAATTTCCTGTATAACAGGCAAGGTTTGCATTTCTCTCAACCCGCTTGCATTATTGTTAAAGGCGTAGTTACGCAATGTATTAGACTCTGTTTCTAAGTTGCGAGCCTTCAAAGAGTCCGCTACATCGAACCAAGTGTAAACCAATGACTCTTTCACTTCGAGTCCAGCACTTGATATTTGTCCTCCAATTATCGACAAAGCTTTCCTTGCACGCATGTTAGCAAGCTTTGTATTAGTCGCAACATTACCTTCTGGCGATGCTGTTCCCTGTACAGTAAAGTTCATCAAAGCACGGCCATAAGAACGTAGTTCCTTCACAAGTTGTTCAAGATGTTGTTGGTTTGATTCATCAGAAGTAAGTTCGTCTTTGCCCACAACAAATGTAAGTTGAAGATCGCGGGGCACTTCTCGCAACTGTGCTCGGGCCTGTTCGTAATATTGAGGCGTTAGTTTTATCTGCTTCATTGCCATTGAAACATCAAGCAGTTTCCAAGGTTTGCGCGTGTTACAAGTTCCGTTTTTCGACCTATCTTCAAAGTAAACGTGTGTATAATCCTCTAATCTTAACACAGAACCCCATTTGTAGCTTTTATTAGGATTAGGCTTTGGATACGTTACTTCCCAACGAAAGATAAACTCGTCTTTCGTTGTTGGTTGGTCTTCGATAAAGTAATTGCTCAACGAATCGTTTCGTTTATAGTCAAAACTCTTTCTTCTGATTTGATTCTTATGATACTTTTTCCCCTCAAACACCAATGGTTCAAGATACTGAATGGTATCTTCCTCTTCACAATTTATAACCATTGGCTGGAAAATAAGACGTGAATGGTCCTTTGTGTACCACTCTGGTAACTTCACAGTTACGTCCCAATGCAAATTCGGACCATCGTCTATAGGTTTCATTTCCACGACGTTGGCTCCTAAACGCTTACCAAGTACAGTTGTATTTGCAAGTAAAAGAGTCTTAGATCCATCTGTAAAAACAATGTCATATTGTAGATTTGAGCCTATATTAACGACCTTTACCTCCCCTTCATTTATTACCATGAGTGCTCCTTTGGCCGAGATATCAGCCTCGAAGTGTCCATCATAGTCTGGTGTCACGGTTGCATTGCTCTTTATTTTAACCTCTTGACTGAATCCTTTACTCTTGTTTCTATATGTAGCAGCTTGCCTATTGGCCTCATCTCGATTATCAAAAATATAGACAGGAACGGAGAGTGGCACTTTATTCGCCTTACCTCCGTCGAACGATTTCATGTTTTTATAAACGTTACCAGTTATGTGCAACACCTGTGCACGGCCTATACTCACATAATTGAGTAGTAGAAACAGAATAACAAGGTAACGATTTCTGCTCAACTTCATCTTATTTCTTTTATCTTATTTCTTTATCTTAATATGTAGGAAAGCGTGATTCCAACCTTAGTAGGCAATATTTCGTAACCTGTATATCCATCTTGCGTCTTTCCTCCAGAGGTTGTTTGCAAATTAGGGAGTCCGTCGGTTGTCTTCGTTTGATGGAAGACTACCATTCCAACACCTGCATGCGCATCAATCGTCCAATGGTCGGAAAGCGACACAACATAACCAAATGTAAGACCAGCACCTACTGCAAAACCATCGTAGCGTGTGTCTTTCCATTTCACATCGTAGTCGACAGCCAATGCATTCACACCTATAAAATGATGGTACATGGGGCGTCCACCGAAGTAGTAGCGATATTCTGGTTGCACACCAATCATCTTCATATCCGTGTGCCAATAGGGTTTATTGTTGGTAAACACACTCAATCCCAATGTAGAACGATTACCTATTGTCATTTCTGCACCTATATTATATGTCTGTAGCGCCAACATTGCCACATCAGTATTAACAGATATTGCCTGACTACGTGCTGTTATTACAGCCAATACACTTAAGAAAGCTATGAATAACCTTTTCATTTTCCTGTTCCTTTCTTCTTTATATCAGCTTCTCTTGCTACCTTTTCTTCAGCTTTAGCTGCATGTTTCTTGGCTTTTTCGTATTCTTTCAGTCGCTTATTGCGTGCTTTTTCTATATGTTTAGCCCTCTTCTTTTCTTCTTTTGTTATGCGTAATGTATCTTTCGCATAAGCTTTATTCGCTAATTCTATGCGATATTTCTCGTCCACCACTTCGCGTTTCTTGTATCGATTTGCCACTTTTGTACCAAAATGATAGGTCAGTCCCACCTTTATAATATCAGTTGAAGTAGCATAGACCAATGGATCGAATGTTAGCTTGTAACCACTTTGCGGCGTCACAGTAGTGTAAACGTGCTGATTGTTAACAACATCACGGCGATATTTATCGTACTTTGCTAATACCACACCAGCATTTATACCGAGATCAAGGTCAAGACTTGCACCATTTTGGTAGCCATATAGCTGTGCAATAGTGCCTACCATGAGTCCTCCAGAAAAGGCATTACCCTTCTTTCCAATCTCAGAAAACTTAATATTGAAGTTATTTGCGCCACCATATACGCCCCAATAGAACACACGACGTGGGTTCTTTCCGTGCCAATATTTACGCAATTCTACTTTACCAGCGTAAATATCGTATACATTATAAGTAAGGTCTTTGGTTTGTGTACTCCAGTTAATCTTTCCTGAAATACCGAGAGTCCATTTGCTCCAGCTTTTGTTTCCCAACGTATATTCTATACCGAAGTTAGGAGTTAACGTTACCCAATCAATGGCATTTGTATGCAAACTGATTCGGTCACCAAACTTTAAGCTGTCTACTTTGTTATAATAAAGTGCAGAATGCTGTGCATAGGACGACACAAGCATTGGACTGCTAAATAGCAATACTGCCAATGTCAGTAAGCTTTTTTTCAAGTAAGTCATAATCCTTATAAAGCAAGTGTGATTAGTGGAGTTATCCTCTTAATAGTAAAACAACGCCTTTAACAAAAGGAAAGTGCGCTTGACAGGAATCGAACCTGCACGATGGAAATCACCAGATCCTAAGTCTGGCGCGTCTACCAATTCCGCCACAAGCGCATAAGTGGATGCAAAGATACGCTAACTTTCGCTAAAGACCAAATTATTTCTACTCTTTTTCTTCTAAACTACCCATCTTTTTTATTTTCACCCCGTTATTATGACTTTACAGCACCATGCTTTTATAATTTATCATATTAAATGATTAAAACTTGAAAGTTGTACTACTGGCACATAAAAGCAACAAAAACGCTATCTAACACAATATGTCTAAACTCGCCATTTAAGAATAAAAGCAATGCGTTTATATTGTAATTATTTTTCACAAGAAAATCTATCACACAACTTTCTTATTATCAAAGCTTTACAATATAGGCTCTTTTACCTCGCAAAAGAGCCTGTTTTGCACGGCAAAAGTGCCTATTTTGCATTGCAAAACAGGCACTATTACAACGCAAAACAATTTCTTTCGCTTTTTACTGATAAAATATTTACAAAGCAAAAGCCATTAGAAGGTAAAATCAACTGGCAAAAAATATCACCTCTTTATATGCTTCCCAAGTAATGATAATATTACTATTCGTTGATGTTTACCTTTTCTATTGATACATATAAAAACGCAATTGCATAACAACTACTAATATCCCAATAGACAAATGGATATTTAAAAGACACAACTTTAACAAAAAGAATAATTTAATCGTTTTATTTTTAAAAATTATTTATAGAAGCATTAGTTTGCTTTTGTTTTATTACCTTTGTATAGGTAAAAAGATTTAAGATGAGCAAAGTAAAGATTTTATTTGTTTTAATCCTGGGCTTTTGTCTGCTATTAGCGACACAAGCAGAGGCTCGCAAATGGACACTTCAGGAGTGTCTCGACTATGCTTTAAAGCATAATGTTACGCTTCGACAAAATGTTCTTACAAAGGCATCAACGCACGAAAGTGTACTTCAGTCGCAGGCGGAGTTGTTTCCTTCGGTTAACGCTTCTACTTCACAAAACCTGTCCTATACCCCTTTCCCACAAACGGGACGTGCAACGGTTACCAATGGCTATGTAACAAGCAGCGTAGACAAATTGTCTTACAATGGTATGTATGCTATTAACTTCAATTGGACGATTTGGAATGGAAACCAAAACCGAATGAAGATTAGACAGAACAAGCTTACCGAACAGCAAGCTGCTGTCGATTCTGCCATCACAGCCAACTCTATTCAGGAGCAGATAACACAGATTTACATTCAAATTCTGTTCACTGCTGAAGCCATAAAGGTTAATGAGAAGAGTTTGGAATGGAGCAAGGAAAACGAAGAACGTGGTAAAACTATGGTGGAAGTGGGTACTTTTAGCAAAGCTGACCTTTCGCAATTGATAGCTCAACGTGCTAACGATGAGTACAATGTAGTGGCACAACAAGGCAACCTTCTCAACTATACTCGCCAGCTAAAACAGCTATTGGAAATTACAGATGAGGACTTTGAGATTGCTATTCCAGACAGTTTGGACGGCGATGCGTTAGCTGAGATTCCTGGATTACAGACTGTTTATGAGCGTGCTTTAACCTCTCGTCCAGAGATAAAGGGCAAGCAATTGACCGTAGAAGCAGGAGAATTAAGTATCAAACAAGCCAAAGCGCAATACCTTCCAACTATTGGATTGAGTGGCGGAATATCATCAAACGTTACAACAATGAATAGTAATGCGTATGGAACACAGCTAAAAAACAATCTTGCTGGAGGCGTTGGAGTAACAATTAACATACCTATTTGGGACCAACGACAGACGCGGACGGCTGTAAACAAAGCTCGTATAAGTTTAGAAAGCAATCAACTCGCTTTACAAAACCAACGTACTCAGCTTTATTCAACAATAGAAAACTATTGGATTCAGGCAAGTACGAACCAAGCGAAGTATAAGTCTGCTGTTGTAAATACAGAGAGTCAGCAAACTAGTTATGAGATGCTTTCTGAACAGTTCCGCCTCGGATTGAAGAACATCGTGGAACTTCGCGAAGGTATGAACAACTTGATTACAGCTCAACAAAATGAGCTGCAGAGCAAGTATATGACGCTATACAATATTCAAATGTTAAACTTTTATGAGAATGGACAGGTCAAATAATAATTGTAAACACATTGTCCTTTAACTCCCAATAATAAGAAATATGAAAAAGAAAATCAGTAAAGTATGGTTTATAGTAGGCGCAATAGTAATCGTCGCCATTGCCGCATTCTTCCTTACAAGGGGTGATGAAACTCAAAAGATATCGTTTGATACTGCTGTAGTAGATAAGGCAAATATTCAAAATAGCGTTACTGCAACTGGAACTATAGAGGCTGTAACCACTGTAACGGTTGGTACTCAGGTTTCCGGTATCGTTAATCATCTCTATGTTGATTATAACTCTGTCGTAAAGAAGGGGCAAGTGATTGCTGAATTGGATAAAACCAACCTTCTTAGCCAACTCTATTCGACTAAAGCAGCCCTTGCGAGTGCAAAAGCTAACGTAGCAAGTGCACAGGATAACGTACTTAAAGCGCAGGCCGACCTACGTAGTGCTGAAGCTAACATCGGTTATCAACGAGCTAATTTCAATCGTTATACAACCCTGTATAAGAAAGGTCTAATCAGTGCAACAGAGTATGAGAATGCACGTTTGACTTACCAACAAGCTGAAGCTTCGGTTGCGGCTTACCGTCAACAAGTGGCACAGGCACGGTCGCAAGTAGTTACTGCCCGCCAACAAGTGGCGCAATCGCAGGAACAAGTAAACCAAGCACAGACTAATTTGGGCTATGCTACCATTACATCACCTATCGATGGTGTTGTCATTTCGAAGAGTGTAGAAGAAGGACAGACTGTTGCTGCCAGCTTCAGTACTCCTGAACTATTTACTATTGCAAAGGATTTGACTAACATGCGTGTTATTGCTGATGTTGATGAAGCCGATATCGGTGATGTGAAGACTGGTGAGCGTGTATCTTTTACAGTTGATGCTTATCCTGACGACACCTTTGCAGGTACAGTAACACAGGTGCGTCAAAAGGCAACAACAACAAATAACGTTGTTACTTACGAGGTAGTTATCAGTGCCTCTAATGCCGATTTAAAATTGAAACCGGGCTTAACAGCCAATGTTACCATTTATACACAAGAACGTCCAGGTGTACTTAGTGTCCCCAGCAAGGCTCTTCGTTTCACACCAACAAAGGAGACTATTGGCAAACAATATACTATTCAAGATATAACGAATGCTAAAAACAAGGTGTGGACACTCGAAGGTAACGTTCTCAAAGCACACCGAGTAAACATTGGTATGACAGATGGTAACCATACCGAAATACTTTCTGGAATTGCTAAAGGTAAGAAAGTCATTACTAGTTTGTTGGTTTCGACACCAAATAAAGACAATGACGATAACAACAACGAGAGTAGTCCATTTGCACCTGGACCAAGGAAAAAGAAGTAAGACTTCTCACTATATCGAAAAAGGGAGAAAATCTGATAAGTGGAAGAAAAAAAGAGTTCTATCATTTCTCGTGGACAGTTTTCTCCTACTCAACATTATCTATAGTTCTTCTTCACAATACAAAACAGAAGTAATATGTCAGAAATAACAGCAAGTAAGCATATCGATACTTCCCCTCGTAAAGAGGATAAAAGAGGTAATTCTTCCTCTTCTACAAAGGAAGAGAATGGTAAAGTCGTTATTCAACTCGACAAGGTGGAACGTGAATTCGTGGTAGGTGAAGAAACTGTTCATGCTCTACGAGGTGTTTCTTTCAAAATATACGATGGTGAGTTTGTAACCATTATGGGGAAATCTGGCTCTGGAAAGTCTACATTACTGAACCAATTAGGTTGTCTCGATACGCCTACAAGGGGAGAATACTATCTTGACGGAGTTTCTGTCCGCACAATGTCGAAGGCACAGCGAGCCGTACTCCGTAATCGTAAGATCGGTTTTATCTTTCAGAACTACAACTTATTACCAAAAACTACCAGTGTTGAGAACGTGGAACTTCCATTGATGTATAACTCTGAGATTACTGCAAAAGAACGATTTGACCGTGCCGTAGAGGCCTTGAAGGCTGTCGGGTTGGGCGAGCGACTATACCATAAATCCAATCAAATGTCTGGTGGACAGATGCAACGAGTTGCTATTGCACGAGCCTTAGTCAATAATCCAGCAGTTATTCTTGCTGATGAAGCTACAGGTAATCTTGATACACGCACCTCATTTGAGATACTTGTTCTCTTCCAAAAGCTAAACGCTGAAGGTAGAACGATTATTTTCGTTACCCATAATCCAGACCTTGCCAATTACTCTAGTCGCAATATACAACTTCGTGATGGCAGGGTGATAGCCGATGATTATAACCATAACATACTGTCGGCAGCAGAAGGATTGGCTGCTTTGCCAAAAAATAGTGATGAATAAATATATAAGTTAAGGAAATAAGAAGACATATATTACCTAAGAATTTGTTTCTATTCTCTCGTAAAATAATAGTAGTCTTATCTCTTTCAACTATATACAAAGAATTGTTGTTTTTAACTTTTTAGAAATGAATATTACCAATCTTTTCAAAATAGCCTTGCGCGCCATAGCAGCCAACAAGACGCGCTCATTCCTCACAGCATTGGGTATCATTATTGGTATAGCATCTGTTATTACGATGCTTGCCATTGGGCAAGGCACAAAATCGAGTATACAGAGCAATATTGCCGAGATGGGGTCGAATATGATTATGATTAATCCAGGCGCCGATCGCAGAGGTGGTGTACAGCAAGATGCTTCCTCTATGGAGACATTGAAGCTAACTGACTATGAAGCTCTCAAAGACGAATGTAAATATATTAAGGCTATTAGTCCGATAGTTTCCAGTAGCGGACAATTCATTTATGGCAATCAGAACACCCCATCGTCTATCACTGGAGCGAATCAAGACTACCTTGAGATTCGTCAGCTTGAGGTTGCTGATGGTGAAATGTTCACCTCGGCAGATATCAAATCGGCTGCTAAAGTATGTCTATTGGGACGCACCGTTGCTGACAATCTCTTCCCTGACGGCTCTGACCCTATCGGAAAGGTTATTCGTTTCGGCACAATACCGTTCCGTGTCATCGGTGTGATGAAAAAGAAAGGCTACAACACTATGGGTATGGATCAAGACGATTATGTACTGGCTCCTTACACATCGGTGATGAAACGTATTCTGGCACAAGATTACCTCAGTCAAATCATTGCCTCCGCCGTAACAGAAGGCGTTACCGAACAAGCTACAAGCGAAATGACTTCCATACTCCGCCGTACGCATAAACTAAAGGAAGCAACAAACAATACAGAAGGTGATGAAGACGACTTCAATATTCGTTCACAGGAAGAATTATCATCTATGATGAATTCTACCACAAATATGCTTACTATCCTCTTAGGCTGCGTGGCAGGTATTTCCCTCATTGTAGGTGGTATTGGTATTATGAACATTATGTATGTGAGTGTTACTGAACGTACTCGAGAGATAGGACTACGTATGAGTGTGGGCGCACGTGGTATAGACATTCTCAACCAATTCCTCATAGAGTCTATCCTGCTCAGTGTAACAGGTGGTATTATCGGGGTTATTGTAGGTGTCTGTGGCGCATACGCTGTTAAAATATTTGCCCATTGGCCAATCGAAATTCAACCATGGACCATTATCATGTCCTTCGCCGTTTGTACTTTCACAGGGGTTTTCTTCGGTTGGTATCCTGCAAAAAAGGCTGCTCAGCTCGACCCAATAGAAGCTATCAGATACGAGTAATTGGAGTTTGAAGTTTTAAGACACAATGTCGTTCTTCCTAACAGATTACTTGTTATGTAAGTGCGAATCTCTACCTTAGTTTCGTAAAATGAAGTACCTTATGAGGGAAATAGCAATACTTTTACTTTGTTATATCTATAAGTGTGTTATTAGATAAACACCTCTTTAAGTTTTGTTTAGTTGCAATAGCTTATCAAAACATTTGTTTTTATAGTATTATACCGCCCAAAACGAATATTATATGCAGAGATTTGCGTGAAGAAAGAATATTTTTGTATCTTTGCGCAGATGTCTTATCTTTAGATATGAGCGTCTATCTTTTAAGTTCAACACATAATGAATCTATTACGGAAAAAGGCAACACAGGAATACAAAGAGAATGTAGCGCATTTTCTTTTATGGCTTCTCGTCTTTATTATCCCTGTAATTACGATGTTTTTCCATACTAACAGCGTTTCTGAAGAGTATAATTGGGAACGTGTTTTCAGTGTATGGATAATCGTGCTTGTATTCTTTGTTGCTTTCTTAATACATAATTTCTTATTGCTACCACAAATTATTTATCGCAAACGGCGAGCTATTTATATTTGTGGAACCATTTCTTTGATACTTTTTTTTACCTTTTTACAGTATGCGTTTCATGTTACAATGGGGCAAAAAGCCTCAAAGGTAATCGTTCAGAATGAGAGTATTCAAAATACAATTACACATAATCATGCTACGCTCATAACGCAGGTGCTTGCTGTAAATATGATTATCTTAGTGCTAATGTTTGGAATGAACTTTGGCGTAAAACTGTTTTTCAAATCAAATGAAGACCAACAGAAGTTGTACGATTTACAGGAGAAGAACTTAGAGCAGCAACTAATTTCTTTGAAATACCAGATAAACCCGCACTTCTTCATGAACACTCTTAACAATATACATGCGTTAGTAGATATCGACCCTGAGAAAGCAAAGTGGTCAATCATTGTAATGTCGAAGATGATGCGGTATATTCTATACGAGGGCAATAATACTTTTATACCTTTACAGAAAGAAAGCGACTTTATACATAGCTATATTTCGCTGATGCGTATGCGTTATACGGACAAGGTAAAGATAAATCTTGATGTTCCGAAACAGATTCCTGTGGGCGAAATTCCGCCATTGCTACTTATATGTTTCGTAGGAAATGCTTTCAAACATGGCATTAGCTATCAACAAGAGAGTACGATAGACATTTCCCTTTGCGTGGAAGACAACAAGATAAAGTTTAGTTGTATCAACAGCAAACTTGCAGAATCGGAAGCAGAAAATGGTGGAATGGGACTGGAAAGTGTCCGCCAGCGACTGAGGCTTATCTATCCTAACCGCCATACACTTATAATAGAAGACAAAGAAAATACTTATAGTGTTTGGTTAGAACTATCATTAACAAATAAAGAATAACTAAAACAAGCCTACTATATATGGAAAACAGAATAAAGACATTGGCAATAGACGACGAACCTTTGGCATTAAAACAATTAGCAGCTTTTATTAAGAAGGTGCCTTTTTTAGAGCTTGTAGGTGAATGTCAGAATGCTATTGAGGCAAGGAAGGAAATGGAAGAGCAAACTATTGATGCTATATTTATCGATATTAACATGCCTGATATGAGCGGATTAGAATTTGTGCGCTCGTTAGATGCGAAGCCATTGGTTGTTTTTACGACTGCTTATAGCGACTATGCTGTTGAAGGTTATAAGGTGGAAGCCATTGATTACCTTTTGAAGCCTTTCGGTCAGGCAGAGCTTAATGCGGCTGCCGAGAGTGTTAGACGACAGTACACGCTGTTGCGCCAAGCTGAAACTAAGACTGCTTTGCCCGACGACGACACGCTATTCTTAAAGAACGAGTATAAAGCTATTCGTGTGAATATGAGCGATATTCGCTATGTTGAAGGAATGGGCGAATATTTAAAGATTCATTTTATAAGTGGACGGAAGCCTTTAATGATACTTTCGAGTATGAAGAAGATGGAGAAGTATCTTCCTGATCACAGCTTTATGCGTATTCATCGTTCGTGGATTATCAATCTGATAGACATTAGCGAAGTAAACAAAAGTCGTATTCTTATGAACGATGGCGTATATGTTCCTATCGGCGACATGTATCGAGAAGAATTCACAAGGTACATTAGCTCTAAGTTCTTAGAGAAGTAGGCGTGCTTTATTAACTATAATAACATAAGAAACATGAAGAAACAAGTATTATTTTCGCTCATCTTTGCCTTAGTGGCAACGATTTGGGCTACTACTGTGAGGGCACAAACACAGTACGAGCTTTGGGTTGCTGGGACACAAGTAACCTCTGAAAATTGTAACGACCTATCTGTTATCGAAGGTGTATCGGGCATTGTTGTGTACGACAATAACACGAAGACCTTGACCCTCGACAATGCTACTATCAGCAGTGCAGCAGAGGGCGATAGAAATGGTAGTGGTGCGGGCATCTTTAACAAGCTTCGTGGCCTTAACATTCAACTCGTTGGCAACAACACCATTACTTCAGAAAAGTTTGTTGGCGTATGGAACTATTATGCTTCTATTACTTTCACAGGCGATGGTAAGCTTACGGTGAAGGGCACAACTACATCGGGCGACAAGGCTTATAAGGCTGGTATTTTAAATCAAGGCGATGTTGTGGTTAGCAATTGCACGTTGGAGGCCAGCGGAGGTGTTTACGGACTGGCTTGTGGCGGATGGAAATTCGACCATTGCACGGTGCGTGCAAAAGGTGGTGGTAGTGGCGACGACAAGTATGCTGGTAGCCTTAGCATTGTCTCTTCTTATCAGTTCGATGGCTGCGCCATTACTGCTCCGAAAGGAACTTATTGGGAATACATGAAGAACGATGAATGGTCGGGCTACTACTTCTTGTTTGGCGAAGACAAAAAGCCCATTACCGACTGGGTAACCATCGAGCCTATCGACGACTACAATCTTTGGATTGCTGGTAAGAAAGTGAACTTTGCCAACTGCAACGACCTTTCTGTTATAGAGGGTGTATCTGGTAAAGTGATGTACGACGACAACACAAAGACGCTCACCCTTAACAATGCCTCTATCAGCACTACAATTGAAGATGATAGATACGGCAGAGGCTCGGGCATATTCAATCAAATCGAAGGATTGGTTATCAACCTCATCGGCAACAATACCATTACGGCAAAGAATGGTATGGGCGTGTGGAACTTCAAGGACCTAACCTTTACGGGCGAAGGCAAACTCACCGTAACTGGTTCTACAACATCGAACGAAAAGGCTTTTCAAAGAGGCATCTTCAACTATGGTTCCATCACCGTAAGTGGTTGCACCTTAGAGGCCATTGGTGGAGTTTACGGACTGCTTTCTGGCTTTTGGACTTTCGACCACTGCACTGTGCGTGCCAAGGGTGGCGGTAGCAGCGAAGAAGAATATGCAGGTAGCATTAGCTGGCTGTGGGATTCTAAACCAGAACTGAACGGGTGCGAAATAGTAGCTCCTGCGGGCGCATACTGGAAAGAGTTCCAAAGCGACAATAAGAGCTACTACTATGTCTGCGGTGCTGACAATAAGATAGTTACCGACTGGGTAACCATCGCACCCACCCCTAATGCCATCGATACACCAACTGCCGACACTATCGCCAAGCAAGGCATCTACAGTCTTAGCGGTGTGCGCCTGCAAGGCGAACTGAACAACCTGCCGAAAGGTGTGTATATCGTGAATGGACGAAAGGTTGTGAAGAAGTAGCTGAAATACATCACGAGTGATATGCGATTGTATACCACGAGTGATATACAATGATATACCACGAGTGGTATACAGACATATATCACGAGTGGTATATAAAAGGTACTATTATATAACAATTTTATTAATCTATTAAACAAAAAACAGTTATGATCGAGTTTGAAATCAAATCGAGGAAACTCAACATCGGCAAGCGCAAGGGACAAACCGTTTACTACGCTTCGCCAAAGGCAAAACAACGCCTGACAAACAAAATGGTAGTAGACCGCATTGTGCGCGAGACATCGCTCTCTGCAGGCGACGTCAGCAACGCTCTTATCTCGCTCGGTGCCATCGTACGCGACGCCCTGCTTATGGGCGTAAACGTAGACTTGGCTGACCTCGGTTCGTTCCGTGTCCTCGTTCCTGCGAAGATGATGGACAACGAAATCGACGTGTGTGTCGATACGCTCAAGTCGCCCAAAATAGTGTTCACTCCTAAAGTACAGATGCGCGATGCTGCCAAGAATGTAGAACTAAGCGTAGACAACCCTAAACGCAAAAAGAAGCACGAAAGTAAGCCAGAGGGAGGCAAAGAAGGAGGACAACCACACCCTTAAACACTCCCCCACTACTTTCGAGTAATCAACAACAAGCCGCCTCTGAACAAAGCAGAAGCGGCTTTTATATTTTCATAATATGCCACAACTTTTTCAAAGCAACTGCCATATAGTTCGATAATTTTATGTAAGTTTGCACACAAATAGAAAAGTAACAACAATAAATAATAATCAGTAACAATAAAAAGAAATATGAAAAAACAAGCTTTAGCCATAGCCATTGCAGCCCTAACTACAGCAGGCTTTGCATATGCAGCAGCAAACGACGACAACGTAATGCGTAAACAAGAAGACGGCACGTACGTAGTAAACACAACCACCTTGGTAACCAACGTGCGCGGCTATAAAGGTGCAACACCATTAGAAGTACACATCAAGAAGGACAAAGTAGTGAAAGTAGTAGCACTTAAAAACAACGAAACACCACAATATTTTGCACAGGTTACCTCAAAGATGTTGCCCAAGTACAACGATAAAAACATATCAAAAGTAGGTTCAGTAGATGGTGTAACAGGAGCCACCTTCTCGTCAAGAGCAGTAAAAGCCAACGTAGAAGCAGCCGTTAAATATTATAAGGCGCACAAGTAGAACAACGCAACATACACAATAAATAAAAGCAGCATTACCGTTCCTTCAGTACAGTAATGCTGCTTGTTTAAATATAATCTTCGAGGAGACTTACTTCACGTTGCCCACCTTAATCAGATATTCAGCAATCTGCACAGCGTTCAGTGCAGCACCCTTACGAATTTGGTCGCCCGTAAGCCAAAGAGTCGTTCCGTTCTCATCAGCAAGGTCTTTACGAACACGTCCAACGTAGATATCGTCTTTACCAGCACTCTCCAAAGGCATTGGATAAACATAGTTATGTGGGTCGTCAACAAGCGTAACACCGGGTGCAGCTTCGAGCGCCTTGCGTATTTCGGCAATCTCCAAAGGCTTTTCAGTTTCTATCCAAACCGATTCCGAATGACTGCGAAGCGACGAAACACGCACACAAGTAGCACTTGTGCGAATATCCGAATGCATAATCTTCTGCGTTTCGTAGAACATCTTCATTTCCTCTTTCGTATAGTCAGTTTCCGTCATCTTATCTATTTGAGGAATCACGTTATACGCTAATTGGTGCGGAAACTTACTAATAGTCTCAGCTTCGCCCGTCTCAATAATCTCCTTATATTGCTGTTGTAGTTCCTGCATAGCAGCTGCACCAGCACCCGAAGCACTCTGATAACTGCTGATACGCACACGCTTAATGTGGCTGAGCTTCTCAATAGGATTCAAAACCACAACCATCATAATGGTAGTACAGTTCGGGTTGGCAATAATGCCACGTGGGCGAGTAAGCGCATCTTCTGCATTGATTTCAGGAACTACCAACGGAACATCCTTATCCATACGGAATTGGCTCGAATTATCAATCATAACAGCACCATACTTAGTGATAGTATCAGCAAATTCAGCCGATATACTGCCACCTGCACTAGTGAAGGCAATATCAATATCCTTAAAGTCGTCGTTATGTTGAAGAAGTTTTACTTCGTATTCCTTTCCTTTAAATGTGTACTTGTTACCCACTGAACGGCTTGAACCAAAAAGAACAAGGTCGTCTAATGGGAAATTTCTTTCTGCCAATATGCGGAGGAATTCCTGTCCTACAGCCCCGCTGGCACCTACTATTGCTACTTTCATTATCCTTGTATTTATAGTTTTAATGGGGCTACGCTAATCATCAATAGTTACAATGTTCTATCGCGAAGTGCAATCCCCTATCGTTTTCAATTGCAAAAATACAAAAAACTCTCTACTATCCCTACTCAACCGATAACTTTTTGCTATCTTTGCAGATATTTAATAATAGCAGATATGTTCAGTATATCCCAATATTTTCCAATCACCGACCCAACATTGATTTTCTTTGTTGTCTTGATGTTAATCTTATTGTCGCCCGTTATCATGGGCCGACTACGCATTCCGCACATCATCGGAATGGTCTTGGCAGGTGTATTGGTAGGCGAATATGGATTGAATGTACTTAAACGAGATGCGTCGTTTGAATTGTTTGGCAGCGTCGGTTTATATTATATAATGTTCCTTGCAGGTCTTGAAATGGATATGGAGGGACTGAAGAAGAATAAATGGCGTGTCGTGGTATTCGGGTTGCTTACCTTTGTTACACCCTATATACTTACATTCCTAATGGGTGTCTATTTATTGAACTACTCTGTCATGTCGTCTTTATTGTTGGGTTGTATTATGTCGTCAAGCACGCTCATATCTTATCCTATAGTAGGACGCTACGGCCTTTCACAGCACCCAGCATCCACTTTAAGTGTTGGTGCAACAATGATAGCGCTGTTCTTGGCACTTATCATTATGGCAATGATAGTAAACTCTTACCAAGGTGGTAGTGGAGGCATATTCTGGCTCACGTTTATGCTAAAATTAGCACTCTATTTGTCAGGTCTTATCTACTTTCTTCCACGCCTATCACGTTGGTTCTTGCGCCGTTATTCAGATGCTGTGATGCAGTTTCTCTTCGTTTTAGGTGTGCTGTTCTTCTCTGCTGCCTTATCCGATGCCATTGGATTGGAAGGTATCTTCGGTGCTTTCTTCTCAGGACTTATACTCAATCGTTTTATTCCACGCCTATCACCATTGATGAACCATATCGAGTTTACGGGTAATGCGCTCTTTATTCCTTACTTCTTGATAGGTGTTGGCATGCTTATCAACGTTCGTTCACTATTCGAAGGCACACATATCATTTGGGTTGTGTTGTGCATTGTATTCTTCGGAACAGTGGGAAAGGCTATTGCTGCTTACTTAGCTGGCTTCTTATTCCGCTTGAAACGAGAAATGTCTGATATGCTTTTCGGTCTTACAAGTGCCCATGCAGCTGGTGCAATAGCCATGGTTATGGTTGGATTAAAGCTCGAAGTAGCTCCAGGAGAGTTCCTTTTCAACGACGAAGTGCTTAACGGAATCGTTGTTATGATACTCTTTACCTGCATCATATCTTCACTTGTAACGGAGAGAGCAGCTCAAAAGATTCGCTTAACAAAGAAGGAAGAACCCGAAATGGTGAAAGCTGATGGAGACGAACGCATTCTTATTCCTGTAAAATATCCTGATTATGCAGACAATCTGCTCTCATTGGCAATGATGATGCGCAACTCTAAGTTGAAAAGCGAAATTGTTGGCCTTAACGTTGTTTACGATGACGTGAATGCAGCAGCTAATCAAGAAGAAGGAAAACAACTATTAGAGCACTTACAAAAGCAGGCAACGTCTGCCAATGTGCCGATGGTAACACAGGTGCGCATAGCAGCCAATATAGCCAACGGTATAAAACACGCCTTCAAAGAGTTTCAAGCATCGGAAATAGTAATGGGTTTGCACGCCCGACAAGCTATATCGAAGGGCTTTTGGGGACAGTTCACGCAGAGCTTGTACAACGGTTTGAGCCGACAAATAACGATTGCCCGCATTGTGCAACCACTGAATACGATTCGCCGAATACAAGTAGCCGTGCCTTCACGAGCTGAATTTGAACCGGGTTTCTATCGTTGGTTGGAGCGTTTGGCACGTCTAGCAGCTAATACAGATTGCCGTATTGTTTTCCATGCACGTCAAGAATCTCTTGGACTTATTATGGGATATATTCGTAACCGCCACCCCAATGTGCGTGCAGAGTATTCTGAAATGGAACATTGGAACGAGTTACCGCATTTAGCAAACGAAGTAAACGACGACCATTTATTTGTGATTATTACAGCACGAAAGGGTACAATATCTTATAAGAATGCGATGGAGCGTATACCAGAGGAGGTAAACCGCTTCTTCAAGAGCAAGACGCTTATGATAATATTCCCCGATCAGTATGGTAATCGAATGGACGGAATGACATTTGCACAGTCGCAACACACCGAAGAACGCAGTGCTTACGATGTTGTTCGTGATTTCATGCAAAAGAAAATAAGATAATAATTATGATAGAAATAAAAGATGTTACTAAGAATTTTGGCTCGTTGCAAGTTTTAAAAGGTATTGACTTGCGCATAGAGAAAGGCGAAGTAGTAAGCATTGTCGGCCCTTCGGGTGCAGGCAAAACTACGTTGTTGCAAATTCTTGGTACGTTAGATAAGCCCGATAGCGGCTCCGTCGTAGTAGACGGCATAGAAACCAGCACACTATCGACCAATAAACTAAGTGAATTTCGCAATAAACATCTTGGTTTTGTATTCCAGTTTCACCAACTTTTGCCCGAGTTTACGGCAATCGAAAATATTATGATACCAGCTTATATTGCTGGTATGAAACCTAAAGAGGCGCACAATCGTGCTGAAGAACTATTAGAATTTATGGGCCTAAGCGAACGAGCAAGCCATAAACCAAACGAGCTCTCGGGTGGAGAGAAGCAACGTGTGGCAGTGGCAAGGGCACTGATGAACAATCCTGCTGTAATTCTTGCCGACGAACCGTCAGGTAGCTTGGACTCGAAAAACAAGGAAGAACTGCATAAACTCTTCTTCGAATTGCGCGATAAGTTTGGGCAGACTTTTGTTATTGTAACACACGATGAAACGTTGGCTACACTAACCGACCGTACCATACACTTGAAAGACGGACGCATAGTGAGAGAGGGCAACGAATCCAGCGCAATATAATAAAGTAAGAAAGGAAATAACAAATGACAAAACTAAAGATAGGCGATTACAATACGCTGACTGTATTGAAGATAGCATTGCGCGAAGGCAATGGTGACCCATTCGGATTGTATCTTGACGGTGGTCGTGCAGGCGAAATATTGATGCCTCAGAAGTATGTTCCCAAAGGCGTTTCGGTAGGCGACGAACTACGTGTCTTTGTGTATCTCGATCAGGAAGAACGCCCCATTGCTACAACCGAGCAGCCACTTGCCGTAGTGGGCGAGTTTGCATACTTGGAGTGTTCGTGGGTAAACGAGTATGGTGCATTCCTTCATTGGGGTGTAACGAAAGACCTGTTCTGTCCGTTCCGCGAGCAGAAGAAGCGTATGCAGATAGGCGAATCGTATGTCGTGCATATACATCTTGACGAAGAGACCTACCGTTTGGTGGCGTCGGCGAAGGTAGAGCATTATTTTGAAGAAGAGAAACCAATGTACAAGCAAGGTGAGGAGGTTGATTTGATGATTTGGCAAAAGACCGAACTCGGTTTCAAAGTCATCATCGACAACAAGTATCCTGCCCTTGTTTATGGCGACCAAGTATTCCAATACGTCCACACGGGCGACCGTATGAAAGGTTATATTGCCACAGTCCGAACAGACGGAAAGATTGACTGCACGCTGCAACCAACAGGGCAGCAATATGCAAAAGACTTTGCCGAAGTGCTTCTGCAATACTTGAAGGACAACGGAGGCGTGTGCAACCTTGGCGACAAAAGTGATGCGGAAGACATAAAACGCCTCTTCCAAGTGTCAAAGAAAGTCTACAAGAAAGCCGTTGGCGACCTTTATAAGCGACATCTCATCATAGTTGAACCGCTTGCCATTCGCTTGGTGTAATATTATAATCTAAAAATGAAGACGTTAGCTTTGGTCTTTTGCACCCTATTTATACCCTTGATGGGAGTTGCACAAGAGGAAGTGCCTCACAGAATATCGACCAATTTTGTAGGAAAGCCTGCAACCGAAGCAGATAAATTGCTTGGAAAAGCAGACGAAGCGTTTGATAATGAGGATTATGATACAGCCTTTAAGTATTATCAAAAGGCTGCCGAAACTGGCAATATAGATGCTTATACTGGTCTTGGAAGATGCTATGCCTATGGCTTGGGCGTAGTATTTAATGCTCAAAATGCGTTACATTGGTATCAGAAAGCTGCTTATGCAGGTTCAGCTTTAGGGCAATACTATCTTGGCATTCTTTATTTTGAAGGTTGGAACGGTGAAAAACCCGATAAAAAAAAGGGTTTAGAGTGGCTCTATAAAGCTGCAAATGGATGCGAACCATGGGCAATGTTCTATATCGGAAACTGTTATAAACGTGGCGATGGCGTTGAAAAGAACATTGATGAAGCTATACGTTGGTACAAAAAAGCTGCTGAATATGGCGACGAAGATGCACCTTTGCTTCTTAAAGAACTGGGTGCTGAAATGCCTGAAAACACAGAATAATAGATGATTTTCGTATCTAAGTATAGCAAATAATGCTACTTTCAATAGTAAAGGAGGGGTGTGGATTGATATCACATCCCTCCTTTAGTTTTATCTAAAAAGTGCCTAAAGCACTACTTTTGATGTTAAAGTGATTCCACTGAAGTCATCTGTACAGCAAATCAACAAAGAAGTATGTTAAATTATTAATTCGTCAACAACATATAAGTAATGATACGAAGTAAGCATAACTCTGCTTTAAGAATATTAAACTAACTTTTGAAAGTAAAAAACTGATTGAGCAAGTTGACTTATTGTCCTTTTTTTGAGTAATATCATGGTGGCAGTGAGTATCAATCAAACTAAAACGACTGGTCACAAACACTTGGTTTGCAATCAGCCGTTCATTAGAATTATGAATGTATTATGATATTTTTACTACTTGACGCTCACCTTTTTACCATTGATAATATAGATTCCGTGTGATGGTTGTACATTTTTGGGCAGACGTTGACCATCAATACTAAAGATTATTGTTTCACCATCATTATCTTGGCTGACTGGTAAAGAAATACCCGTTAGGTCGTGTTCTATAATTTTAGCAAACTCTTTCCATTGTTCAGCAGCCTCATATTCAGCCTTATGGCCTTTAGGTACTCTTAGTTCGCAGATATTTTTGTCTACATTTTCAAACACTCCATCACCCATAGCTTCCCCTTTTAGTGGTGTATTTCGGAGACAAGTAACATTTTTTAGCTGCTTACAACCATCGAAAACATACATTCCGATTTTCTCCAAGTCAGCTGGAAGTGTGATTTCAACAAGTGTTTCGCAACCGTTAAAAGCTTCAGCTTCTATGTCTTTCAATCTTTCTGGTAATGTAATATTCTTCATTGAGGCACAGCTGCCAAAAGCCCAAGTGCGAATATGTTCTATTGTGGAAGGGAGTGTAACTTCTTTTAATGCTGTGCATCTGCTAAACATGTATCGTTTCAATTCGTCGATATCAGCGTTGATAACAGCCTTCTCCAAACCAGTACAGTTATAGAAAGCAAAGTCGCCAAGGTCTATAATATTATTTGGAATGGTTACTTCTCTTAATTTTACACAATGACCAAAAGCAAGCATACCTATCTTTTTCAGCGTAGAAGGAAACTTTATTGCCTCTATTTCGTTACAAAGGAAGAATGAAGCAGGGCTGAGTTCTTCGGTTCCTTCAGGGATTTCGTAATTAACAGAGTGCTTGTTAGGATAAGAAATTAGCTTATTTCCACTTTTATTGAAGAGTACTCCATCAATATCTTTAAGAGTGTTATTATCCTTATCTACCATAATACGCTTCAAGCCTGTACAAGAAAGAAAGACTTGTTCGCCTAAAGTTGTAATGCTGGCAGGTATGGATACCGATGTAACCTTGATGCAACCGCCAAAAGAATTGTCAGCAATACCAGTTACAACATACTCTTTGTTTTGGTGTTTTACATTATTGGGTATTACGATATCGCCTTCGAGAGGCTTCGTATATAATGTTCCAGTAGCTTCCAAGAGATCGCTGAGTTCTGTAGTAACCTCTACAAGCTGCTTTGTAACATCTGTAATTTTGTAATAGAGCTTTCCTTCTTGGAAGTCATAGTTCTTTTGTTGCGCACAGATCTGTAAGGCAGACAGCATCAAAAGTGCGATAATAGGTAAAGTTCTTTTCATAGTTGTTGTTGTTTATGCCGTTTGTCGGCGTTCTTATTTATTGTTTGAATGAATGCATAAGAGCGGGCAGTTTAGGGCGATGTGGCTGTATTGACAAATTATAATATACCGTATTTACCTCTCAACTAAGGCAGCTGATTCCCTTTTGCCTTCTTTTGTATATGCTTTTATGTGTTTATCAACACTGATATATAATAGTGTTGCAAATATAATTAATATTTTTTACAAACGAAAACAAATACTAAACATTTATTACAAAATGTTGTTTTTTATTTCCATAGTTGGCTATTTACAATGTATTAGAACACAAAGAAAACAGGGTTTATATCTCTTTGATATAATGCTTTGCGCTAATTCAAGCATAATATCATAGCAAAACAGCTGCACACCTATGATGACTTGTTTAAATAACAAACGAAACATTTTATCCTTTCTTTCTAAATACTACAGCTTTCTGTCTTCTTTCTTCTGATTAACGTCCGCTATTGCTTCACTAAGAGCGCAAGTCTATCTACCATGTTTAATAAGTAGTAGCTACTCATATCCATACTTTCTCATCATTAAATTTTAATTGTAGCTGAACTATTATGGCTGTAAGAAATTCTTCTTACAGCCTTTATACAACTGCATAAAAGCTTCTCGTTTTGTAAAGAAAAATGTAATCAAAAAACATTGATAGTTGTTTGATATTCCAAAAGTACTTGTTTTGCATTGCAATATCGGCTATTTTGCAATGTAATAGTGCTTGTTTTACATCGCAAAACAGGCACTATTACAACACATTGAAAATCTGATGGTTATAACAAAGAATATCTCTTGTAAATTCTTTACAACTTTATTATCTTCTATTCATTGATAAAATAGAGTCTTCGAAGTAGACTTCTGTATGTTAAACAACAATTTTTCAAACAATTATAGTTATTTCTTCGTGTATAAAATTGTGCTTCGTCTTTGAACATTTATAAGACAAATAAGCATATTTAGCCTTAATAAGAAGTGGTTTTCTTCATTCGATAGGGTATAATTTGAGAATTTTATGTAAGTTTGCAGATTAATTAAAAGATAATTAATAAGACATAACTATATGGCAATAAGTATCAGACTACAACAAAGTAAGTTTAAAGAAGCCAATCGTGGTGGTAAGTGGCATGCAAGAGTAGTGAGCAGTGGGGAAATCTCAACAGCCGACCTTGCAGCAGCTATTCAATCAAGTACATCGTTTACACGAGGTGAAGTTACAGGCATTATCATGGCGCTGGTAGATGAAATTAGTTATAATCTTAGTCTTGGAAACACAGTTATCCTTGACGGATTAGGCCGATTTCACCTTACAGTAGAAAGCGATCCTGTAGTAAATAAAGAAGATTTTGATATTAAAAAGAATGTAAAGGGCGTAAAGTGCAAGTTCCTTCCAGCAAGCCGACGCGACCCTAGGACACGAAAAAGCACACAAGACTTTGCATCAGGTGTACAAGTAGTTTGGGCTGATCCAGAAGATGAGGAAGAATAAAAGCTACATTTAAACCATTTCATCGTTCTACATCAGAATATTTTTATAAACACAAGAAGGCACTCCGATTACCGAAGTGCCTTCTTATTTTATATACGAGCGAAAGAACTAAGCTTTCTTTTCGTCATCTATTGTCTTTATTTTTTGCTTTGTTTCTGCTAACTCATCCTTCAGCTTTTGCACACGACGATTCATATCATCAATAAGACTATTGCCCTTTTTACTGCTGATATTAAGGAAGCCAATATTATTTTCGTAAGTATTTATCTCTTGTTTCAACTGCTCGAAACGACGCATAAGACGTCCGCGTTCGTTATCAATAGCGTTTTCTCCACGCTGTGCCACCTTCTTTAAATTATTACGGAAGTTATCCATACGATGACGAGAAGCCTTCACATTCAATGTTTTGTGGAGTTTATCAAGAATGTCGTGATACTCCTTAAACATCTTATCCTTTTCTTTGAATGGTACATGACCTATCTTATTGAACTCATCTGTGAGCTTACGCATCTCTTCTTGCAAGTTCTCAACCGCACCTTCAGCAAGCTGTTTAAGTTTTTCTATAATCTCATTCTTCTTTGCAAGGTTCTCACGTTCCTCGTTACGTTCATCTGCATGAACAGCATTGCGAGCCTCAAAGAAATGATTACATGCTGTAAGGAAGTCTTCCCAAAGCTGATCACCCAACCGTTTAGGTACCATTCCAATGGTTTTCCATTCCTTTTGCAGTGCTATAAGCTTATCAGAAGTCTTCTTCCAATCAGTAGAATCTTTTAGTTCCTGTGCCTTAGCAACGAGTTCTTGCTTGCGTTTTGCATTTTCACCGTACTTATCTTTTAGTTCTTTAAAGTATTCTCCCTTCTTTGTAAAGAACTCATCACAGGCTGCACGGAAACGTTCAAAGATTTTAGTATTCATCTTCTGAGGCGTAAATCCAATGGTTTTCCATTCTTGCTGCAAAGCAATAATCTCTTTTGAGTGGTTGTCCCAATCTCCTGAATTCTTACGTTCCTGCTTTACGATGCCCTCAATCTTCTCGCAAAGTGCAGTCTTCTTAACAAGATTATCTTCTTCTTCAGCACGAATTTCTTCGAAATGTTGCTGATGACGTTTATTAATAATTGTGCTGGCAGCCTTGAAACGTTGCCAAACTTGCTCACGAAGTTCCTTTTCTACAGGACCAGTTTCGCGATATTCTTGATGCAAATCTTGAAGTTGATGGAAAGCACTGATAACATCTGATTCGTCTGCAAGCTTCTCTGCAGCTTCACAAAGTTGCGTTTTCTTTTCAAGATTCTTCTTGAAATCGTATTCACGCGCTTCTCGGTTAAGGTTCAGCAAGTCATAATATTGCTCAACATAAAGCTGATAGCTACGCCATAATTCATTCACCTTTTCAGCAGGAACAGGCTTGATAGCTTTCCATTCTTGTTGCAACGCCTTAAATTCTTGAAAGTTATTGTTTGCTTCTTCAGGCGTTGTTGCCATCGTTTTAACCTTCTCTATTATGGCTTCTTTCTTCTTAAGATTTTGCTGTTTTAGCTCTTCCTGTTCCAAGAATGCTCTCTGGCGTTTCTCTTTAATAACACTCATTGCTATTTTAAATGCCTCTTCTTCCTCATCAGGTAGAACTTGGTATTTCTCAGGATCGCCACCTGCTTCAAGGAAAGCCTTTTGCTGCGCTTCGCGTTCAGCAAGATGAAGTCGATAAAACGATGTCTTTAGATGGTCAACTTCTGCTTTCTCTGGAGTTTCCTCGCTATCAGCAATAGCCTTAACGCGCTCTACTATCTCCTTCTTTGAGTCATAGACTGTGTTTGCGAGGGTATCTTCTTCCCTTAATTGTTGGTTGTCAGTTGCCGCTATTACCGTATCTTTTGCTATTTCTACTGCTGTTTCGGCGTTATTTACGGTCTGTTCTACAGTCGTTTCAGACTGCTTTACTTCTTCTGTTCCCTGATTAAGGGCATTCTCTTGAGAGTCCATCATTTCACTATTAGTTTATGATTCGAGTTTTTTCATTGCTTTGTGCCACACCATCTTACTACTATAAGATATGCAAACACTATATTATCTAACAAAGTGCAAACTTAGATAAAAAGTTTTAAACCACCTAATTTATACTTGCTTTTTTATTATTGAGTTAAAAAAATGTATTTGCTTTACCTATTTTCTTTCTCTATTGATATTATTAAGGCTATATCAAGCGCTTATGGCGCAGTATCCACCACGTCAGTCCAGATACGAACACAGAAATAATGAGTGCTATTACAAATCCCCATTGTGAACTTTCCATACCATTTATCAAGTTCATTCCGAAAAGCGAAGCGATGAGTGTAGGGAACATCATAATAATAGAAACTGACGTAAGCGTACGCATCACTGTGTTCATATTGTTGTTAATGATGCTTGAGTAAGTGTCCATTGTTGATTCAAGAATATCAGTATAGATGCTAGCAGTTTCACGTGCCTGGCTCATCTCAATATTTACGTCCTCAATTAGGTCTGCGTCTAACTCATCAACTTGCAACTTAAACTTCAGTTTAGCCAGCAAATTTTCATTTCCACGAATAGATGTAACAAAATAAGTGAGCGAATCTTGCAAACGACTCAAGCCAATAAGGCTTTCGTTGTTCACTTCCTGATCAAGGTTGTGTTTAGCTTTATCTATAAGTGTGCTTATCTGTTTCAATCGCTTCAAATACCAAACAGCAGAACAAAGGAAAAGTCTGAATATCATATCGACATAGTCAGTAAACCCCTCTCCACGCTTTTGCTGAAACGAAACAAAGTCAAGCATCATATTAGTTTCAAAGTTGCACACTGTAATAGTTACGTCGCGTTTGTGGATAATACCCAAAGGTACTGTTGTATAAGGTGTGCGTGAACGTATTTCCTTAACATAAGGAATACGCAAAATGATAAGCATCCAACCATCATCGTACTCATAACGCGCGCGCTCGTCGGTATCGCTAATGTCCGAAATAAAGTAATCGGGGATATTATAAGTTTCTTCTAATTCTTGTTGTTCTTGCTCTGTAGGGCAAGTAACCTGTATCCAGCAGTTAGGCTGCCATTCTTTTATAGTATTAAGCTTTCCGCTAATGTTCCAATATGTCTTCATTTTGCTAATCTCCAATTAGTTTAGTTTTGGTGGGATTAGCAACTATCAGGGTGCTATCCTCACGTTATTTGATTAAAATATTCGAAAGATAATCGTCCATTATAAATTATAATATTGGTTTTACGGCTGCAAAAATAGACAAAAAAATCCGTTAGCACAAGTAAAACACAAAGTTTTTGGTTTGCCTAACGGATTTATTATATTATTTGAAGCAGTTTATTCACTGCCTTATTTAATTATTTTTCAGCTTTATTAGTCTGATAAAGTCTTTCTTTATTTAACAGGAATCTCTTCCAAGACTTTAACCAATAAGTCCCAGAAAGGCTGAGCAGTGTCAATCCTAAAGCGTTCTGTTGCTGTATGCGGGCTACGAATAGTTGGACCAAGACTAACAACGTCAAGGTGTGGATACTTGCCAAGAATAATTGAACATTCAAGTCCTGCATGGTCAGCCTGTACGATTACATCTTCACCTGTTTGATCTTTGTACACTTTTTCTAATAGATTCAAAATCTCACTATTAGGATTTGGATCCCAACCATTATATCTTGCACTGAGTTCTGTCTTCATACCTGCCAAATCAAAGCAACTCTTTATCTGGGTTGCAAGATATTCTCTCATATCTTCACGAGCAGAACGAACTAACACTTTAAAATAGGTTTTGTTTGCATCAATGGTAACAATAGCAAGGTTAGAAGAAGTTTCAACAACGTCAGGGTAAGCCGGAATCATACGCAAAACGCCATTATGAACAGCATAAATAGCATTGATAATGTTGTCTTGAATTTCTTCCGGAACAAGCGCAGCTGGTTTTTCAACGTCTTCAACATAGAATTTTATATTGCTTTCAATTGTTTTAAACTCGCTTTCGAGTAATTGTCGCTGTGCCTCTACCATTTCTTTAAGCGTAGCTACTTTGTCTTTAGCAAGTGCAAGTACCACTTCTGCCTTGAAAGGAATAGCATTACGCATGTTTCCACCTTGCCATACGGCCAATCGTGCACCAAGTTCAGCCATTGCATCACGTACAAAACGTACCATTTCCTTATTAGCATTAGCGCGTCCTTCGTGAATTTCAAGACCAGAGTGTCCACCACGGAAGCCTTTTAATGTAACTTTAACAGCAGCTTCCTGGTCGTTTGCAACCTCTTTATATTCTATTACTGAGTCAATATCAACGCCTCCAGCAGAACCGATAACAAACTTACCCCATGTTTCAGAGTCCAGGTTCATCAATATATCGCCCTGCAATTCGTCTTCAGGAAGATCATTAGCACCAAACATTCCGGTCTCTTCGTCCCTTGTTATAAGACCTTCAATAGGTCCATGCTTCAAGGTCTTATCTTCCATAACACCCATGATTGCAGCAACACCAGCACCATTATCAGCACCGAGCGTTGTATTATTTGCATAAACCCAACCATCTGTAATATGAGTTACAATAGGGTCAGTTTCAAAGTTATGGTTGCTATCAGGACTCTTCTGCGGTACCATATCCATGTGGGCTTGTAGGATAACTCCTTTTCGATTCTCGTATCCTGGTGTAGCAGGCTTACGCATTAAGATATTACCAGCGGGGTCTACAAATGCTTCAACCCCTACTTTCTTTGCGAATTCAAGTAAAAATGCTTGCACCTTTTCCATATGTCCTGTTGGACGTGGTATCTGTGTCAAATCATCAAAGTTACGCCAAAGTAGTTCTGGATTGAGATTTCTAATTTCACTCATAGTTTTGTTTATTTTAAAGGGTTAGTATATATTTGCTTTAAATCTATTCTTTTTAGCTCTGCTTAATCATTCTATTTATTGGTTTAAGCTCAGCCTTCTGTGTAAATACTAAGGCTATCCAAGCGTAAATGCCAAGTAAAATAACTAATAGCGTTTGCAATGTATGCACGATTAGCACAAAGTAGAGTGCTCTTACATCGACCACACCATAGAGAATGAGCATTGTTTTCACTGCAAAGTGCCATGGTCCTGCTCCATTAGGTGTTGGAACTATCACTGCAATCGAACCTACAACGAAGCATACTAAAGCACAAGTTACACCCAACGAACTTGTTTCGTTAAAACAGTAGAACGTTAGATAGAAGTGCAGAAAGTAGCTTCCCCAAATAGCCATACTATAAAAAATGAATAGTGGCATATTCTTTACACTTTTCACAGAGGTAACTCCTTGCCAGATTCCAGTAAGGGCCCCTTTCACCTTTTTATATATAGGTATTTGACGACGAATAATGTATAGCAAGATAATAACAGCTAATGCGCAAATTCCTGTAACGAGCCAACCTGTCGCAGAAAACTTATTAAAGACATTGTCTACACTGGTTCCTGTCTTAAAAAAGAAGTTTGAAAAAACTTTTATTTGAGACAATATAGCTAGCACAGTTATCAATAACACGATAAAAGAGTCTACTGCACGTTCAGTAACTACTGTTCCTAAAGCTTTTGGGAACGACACTTTATCGTAACGATTCAGCACGCCACAACGTGCGAACTCGCCTATACGCGGTATCACAAGACTGACAGCATAGGAAAGAAAGATGGAATTGACGCAAACAGAACTGCGTGTTTGCTCTCCCATTGGCTCTAAAACCTGTTTCCAACGCCAACCGCGAAAGGTTTGTGCAAGTATTCCGAACGGCATAGAAAGCAACATCCACGTCCAATCCATCTCATTCATCACCACCTTGCGCATCTGTACGAAGTCGAAGCCACGATACATCCAATAAAGAATGCCACCGCCCAAAATAAGAGGTAGCACAATTTTAACGATTTTATAGAGCAACTTCTTCGTTCCCATTCTGAAAGCAAAGATACATAAATGCTTTTAAATACGAAATAATTTTTCTATCTTTGTAGCCAAATAAAGATAATTTATGAAATTAGTAAAGCCCAAAAAGAACCTTGGACAGCACTTTTTAACCGACCTGAATATTGCGCAACGCATTGCCGACACAGTGGATGCTTGTCCAGATATACCTGTTTTAGAAATAGGTCCGGGCATGGGAGTGCTTACCCAATACCTTGTGGAAAAGCCTCGAGAGGTAAAGGCTGTGGAAATTGATAACGAAAGTGTTGCATACTTGTACGAGAATTTTCCTACCCTACAAGAGAATATCTTGGGCGAAGATTTCCTACGTATGCACCTCGAAGAAATTTTCGATGGCAAACAGTTTGTGCTTACAGGCAACTATCCTTACGATATTTCGTCACAGATATTCTTCAAAATGCTTGAGTATAAAGACCTCATTCCATGTTGTACAGGTATGATACAGCGCGAAGTTGCCCTGCGTATAGCAGCGCAGCCTGGTAATAAAACTTATGGAATTCTGTCTGTGTTAATCCAAGCATGGTACGATGTTGAATATTTGTTTACAGTCAATGAAGACGTATTCAATCCACCTCCAAAGGTAAAGAGTGCTGTTATCAGAATGACACGCAATAACGTCAGCAAACTCAACTGCGACGAAAAACTTTTCAAACGATTGGTTAAAACTGTATTTAACCAACGTCGCAAGATGTTGCGCGTAAGCTTACGTCAAATGTTCCAAGCGAAACCGCGCGAAGGATTCTACGAACAGGAAGTGATGACAAAACGCCCAGAGCAGCTAACGATTCCACAATTTGTAGAACTTACCAATATAGTGGAAGCCGAAATGGCAGCAGTTAACACTTAAATAAGTAAAGAATCAATGAACAAAAAAGAAACATACGAACTCTTGATGAAGCAGATTGCTTCCCTCATTGAAGGAGAAGCCGACAATAAGGTGGGTGTTTTAGCAAATGTTTCAGCTGCCATTCATCACACTTTTGAAACTTTCTTTTGGACAGGTTTTTATCTTCTTAATAAAGAAAACACCCTACAACTGGGGCCTTTCCAAGGCACTCCTGCCTGTTTTAATATATCTGTGGGAAAGGGAGTCTGTGGAACCGCATTCTTAGAGCGCCGTACTCTCGTTGTACCTGACGTAGAAAAATTTCCTGGACACATCGCTTGCAGCTCACTTTCTCGTTCTGAAATCGTTGTACCTATATATAATAAGGAGGGCAATGCGATTGGCGTGCTCGACATCGACAGTACACAGCTAAATGCTTTCGACGAGATTGACGCTCAATACTTGGAACAAGCTATGCGCATTATGGCTGCAAAAATCTATACAAACCAATAGAAAAAAGCCTATAAACTTTGCACAATTACGAATAAATCCCTAAATTTGTATTTAGAAACAATTAATACGCATACTTATGA
>ERZ772906.74-NODE-74-length-56453-cov-3.636742_pt1 | contig 56453 bp, 44 predicted proteins | sample MGYA00511338_ERZ772906 | MGnify/ENA primary metagenome ERZ772906 (study PRJEB29015, sample SAMEA2738076) | human oral metagenome | biome: human oral; feature: human-associated habitat; material: saliva | place: China | collected 2212 ... | reverse complement strand
TTTTACCCCATGCAGTTAATCTTCCTTAACCAACTTTCAATAATAAACAGCTTTTTCTCAAAAGCTGTCATCCGTTACCTCTCACAGTAATACATATCAAAACCAAAATACTAAAAGCGCTGTGCTTTCCGGCATATGCATATTGCCTACATTTACCGAAAAAGTTACCGGTAAAGCAGCTCTTATCCCTCCGCCGCTATAGATTTTATACATGCAAGCCTCCACCGGTATTCGCACCTTCCTCTCACGCACAGGAGCTTTTACAATTTTTCCTTCAAATTCATATTTCAGACCTGTCATATGACCTTTCATGAGATTTCCTGTGGTCCCGGACTGTGCATAGATTTCCTTAAAGGTTAATACTAAAAAAACGCCTCGGTTATTCACCTTTAAAAGTGCAGGCTTTTCAAATGCTTTGTCCGACATCGACAAACCCTGTATTACACCTTTATTCCGGTTATACTTCAATAAACGGAAAGAAACTGCATACTGTCCTTTTTCTATAACACTTGCAAGCGGATTAAGTTTTTTACTTTCTTCATAAAAATTCTTCCTCTTACTTTTTTTGAAGCACTGCAGCATCAATCTTATAGTATAGGGTTCCATATTTTCTTCCATATCGGCAATGCTGTCTGCAATCTCAGCCTCCGGTACACCTATATCCCTAAAATAAATTTCCAGTTCATCTCTGATTTTGCAATAGTAATTCAGCCATTCCATTCCCTCATCCGTAATTTTATTTTTTTCATTTATATATCCTGCTTCTATACAGCTTTTAAAGAAACGACTCACTACTGAATGATTTACACCGCAGATTTCTGCCACTGCAGATATTCCTCCTCGTTTTCTCAAATCTGCGGGAAGCTTGGAAAGTTCTTCCATATACTTAACCTGTAACATGGTAGGTCTGTTCAATCTACCGAAAAAATCCCTTTTATCTGCCATTGCCCTTCTCCTACTATGTATATTCGCTTTACCACAAACAAACACTCATCGTTCTTATATTTTTCTCTGCAGGTTTCTGATTTTCCCCTGTAAAAGCAATCTTACCTTCACCACTCATCATTGACATTACCCCGCTTATTGTATAGACAAAGGCTTCGCTTGGGATTCCAAAGCCTCTTTCACACAATGATGCTTTATGCCATTGCTCCTGCATCATATACCATATACTTTCATAACGGTCTTTCTCATACTCACGGTGACCCATCTCGTATCCGGTTCCGTAAGTTCTTCCTGTTTTAAAAGATTGTTTAAGTCCTTTTTCCCCCTCTGTCAAAGGTCTAAGATAAAAAAGACTGCTGCCGGCATCAGATACTTCAGTTTCAATATTCTCGCCGAAATCGTAAAATTCATCACAAAGTATTCTGGGAGAATTACTGTCGGCATAATATAGAGACAGATCAAAAGTGTATATTCCTGTGCTGTAAAATTCTGATAGATCCTGTCCGCTTACCACTCTATCGGCTACATTGCCTGTTTTCATGAAATTTCTTATTCCGTCAAGAGTCTCTTCACTGATTATATGTTCTATTCTGCAAGCGTCATGATCTGCCGTTTCATCATCAACATTGCAGACAGCTTTTAAAAAGGATTTCAGATACCGATGTCTCCTCATTATTTCAGCACCGAGTTCTTTGCCCTTTGAAGTCAGTATGACAGGTTCTGAAAAATCGGTTTTGCCTTCACTGAACCGAATATATCCTCGTTCAGAAAGTTTTTTTATGTACCTTTTATATTCCCACTTAGTTATTGTCATTTCCCCCAGCAAGTCATCCATAAAAGCATTCCTGCCTGAGTGCCATAGGGAATAGATGTTTTCCAACATGTCTTCAACCTGCTCCTGTTCTCCTCTGAGCTCGTCAATTATCCGCATTTTTATGTTGTCATTCATCAATGTTTCACCTTTTAACTTTCTCTAGGATTTTCTGGAGTTATCCATCTCTATTATCACATCGCCTCTGCTCTTGCTGGATTCTCTGTGGGTTACCATTACTATGGTTTTATCCTCCGCACCTTCTGTAAGAGATTTAAGTATAATACCCTCATTTAAGGAATCCAGATTGCTGGTGGGCTCATCCAGAAGCAAAAGCTGTGCATCATGCAGAAAGGCCCTTGCCAGCCCTATTCTCTGCTTTTCTCCTCCTGAAATTGTATCTCCCAATTCCCCCAGTTTCGTTTCATAGCCTTCCGGCAAACTCGCTATAAAATCATGCAAAGAAGCCTTTCGTGCCGCTTTTTCAATTTCTTCCAAGGTTGCATCAGGATTTGATATGGCTATGTTAGATGCTATAGAATCATGAAAAAGATAGGTATCCTGAGTGACATAAGCCTGACACTTCCTGAGACTTGAGGTGTTAATTTTTCTTATATCTTTTCCCGAAACTGCTATTTCACCCGAATCCACATCCCAAAATCTCATAAGCAACTTAAGCAGTGTGCTTTTCCCCGAACCGCTGACACCGTGGATTATGGTCATCCTGCCTTTCTCTATTTTAATATTCATGTCTGTTAAAATCTTTTCATTCTCGTATGAAAAATCTACATTTTTCACCTCTGCATTTTCAAAATCCACATCTTTTCCTTCCTTAACCTCATCCACCAAAGGTTTTTCTTCAAGAAGATTGAGAACCCTTTCCCCGCTTGCAAGGGTATGATTCAGGTTATTTGAAAGATTTGAAAGGGCTATCACCGGACCGAAGGATGAGATCATAGCAACAACAGATAACAACATTTCATCATAGTTTGCATTGCCGCTTCTGTACTGTTGCAGCATAAGAAAAAGCATTCCCACCGATGCCGCGAATACCGCAAGATTCGTAAGACTTCTTTGAATCGCTTCAAGGCTGTTCAGCTGTTTCTGATAACTCCCTAAATCAATGGATTTTGTTTCTATTTCCTTTAGCCTTTTCGACTGTTGTCCGTACTGAATAATTTCATCCAGCCCGCGCAGAGATTCTAAAACAAAACTGTTCATCCTGCCTATATTCTCCCGGCTCTGCATACCGCTGCCGCCTCCCAGTCTGCCCATTATCAAAGGTATCAAGGCTCCGACAACGATGTATGCTGCAGCTGAGAGAATACCTGCATATATAGACTGGCGTACTATGAAGATAAACATGATAAGGCTCACTGAAATTCCAATGAGTATCGGAGAAATCGTATGTGCATAAAAAACCTCCAGAAGTTCAATATCTGTTGTTATAACGGATATCAGATTCCCCTTATCTCTTCCTTCTAATTTTGCAGGACAAAGTTTGCGCAGCTGAGCAAAAACTTTTTTCCTGATATGTGCCAGTAATTTAAAGGCGATAAAATGGTTGCAGTACTGCTCGCCGTAGTGCAATACTCCCCTCATAACTGCCATAAAAATAAGAAGTACAAATATCCTGTCCGCCGAATAATTTAAGGAAGACACTTTGGAAATAAAAACAAAGCCCGCCATGACAGTTATTGATATTGCACACATATATCCCAATATCCCCAGTATAATAGCAATAATCATTATAGGCAGCATAGGTTTTACCAATCCGATAAGTCTCATCATTATTTCTATGCCTTTTCTTCTTTCAGTTTTCATATCCTTCCATCCTTTTTCCCGTATTCCTCCAATTCATGTTGCGAATCATACAGTTGCCTGTATCTGCCCGGCTTTTCCATCAGCTCCGGATGAGTTCCGCACTGTTCAACTCTCCCATTATGCAGGACATAAATGTTATCTGAACTCACAACATTTGCAAGCCTGTGGGATATGAGTATAACCGTTTTAACTAAAGAAAGCTGATATATTACCTTCATAATCATCTCTTCACTTTCAACATCAATATTTGAGGTTGCTTCATCAAAGATGTAGACAGGGGTATCGTGCAAAATAGCCCTTGCCAGTGCCAGTCTCTGTTTCTGCCCCCCTGAAAAATTACTTCCTGCTTCCAGAACTTCCGTATCCAAGCCTTTCTGCGTTTCCAGAAAATCTTTAAGATTCACCGTTTCTAAAGCTTCCATCATTGTCTTATCATCTGCACATTCGCTCCCCATTTGCAAATTATCCCTTACAGTTCCTTTGAATATGTAACTGTTTCCACTTACCAGCGTCATAAGACTCATAATACTGTTTTCATCAACAGCACTGAGTTCTTTGCCATTTATCTTCACATTACCCGAGTAACCTTTATTACGACCTGTGAGAATCCCTGCAATCGTACTTTTTCCACTGCCGGAGGCTCCCACCAAAGAAGTGATACTTCCAACAGGAAATTCAATATTTATGTCATTGAGAATTCTTCTACTCTCATCATACTGAAAAGACAGATTTTCAATTCGAATTCCACTTCCCATATCCTTTAAGTTGATTTCCCCTTTCGCAGGTTCTTTCAGATCAAAGAAATCGAACATGTTATCACTTGCAGCCATTCCGTTCATTGCGATATGAAAAAATGAACCCAGAAGTCTCAGGGGAATGAAAAATTCCGAAGCTAAAAGACAAATAGTCAAAGTTCCCGACGGGCTGATATTTCCGGATAAAAACTGCTGCAACGCCACCATCATACCTACCGCCGCACCGCCGTAGGCGATAATATCCATTACACTTGTGGAGTTGAGCTGCATAGTAAGAACTTTCATGGTAATTTTACGAAATTGCTGCGCTTCCTCATCCATTTCCTCTGCCTTGTATCCATCCGCTCCATAAATTTTCAATGTGGTCATACCCTGGAGATTTTCCAAAAAACTGTCCCCCAGTCCCGTATATATCCCCCAGTATTTTTTAAGAAGACTATTTGCAATTTTCTGCACGGCAACTATGGACAGGGGTATAAGAGGTACGCAAAGCAACAGAACAAGTGCAGACATTAAGTTTATTCTGCTCAAAAAAATAAACAAGGTTACAGGTGCAAGCAAACTGTAAAAAAGCTGTGAAAGGTATCTTCCAAAATATATTTCCAATTGCTCTACTCCCTCAACAGACATTTGAATCACTGCAGCTGTAGAAATTTGCTCTCGATAAGATATTCCCAATCTCAACAATTTCTCATAGATTTTTCTTCTTATCACTCTCTTCACATCTGCACCGGCTTTGTAAGAAGCTTTCACTGCCAATATGTCAAATATAATTCTTAGAGCAATGGAAATTCCGATAATACCTGCACTGTGCAACATCATGTCAAAATTCATCTTCTCAATTTCAACTGTAAGTGAATATGTCAATAGTTTAGAAATTTCATAAATCATCACAATCTGACATAAAAGACTTAGCCAATTCCAAAGAACCTGAGCCAGAATATATTTCATAGTTTGCGGTAATAATTTTATAAGTCTTTTCTTAATCATTTTCACACCTTTCAGCGGATTCTTTAGTCCAAACTTCATTGCAGGTTTTTCGTTCCGTCTTTATAAAGAATAAAAAATAAATCATGTGTATTGCCCATATCAGTCCCAAGGTCAGCTGTCCGTGAAAAATCCCTTTCATCATATAAATGCCTAAACCCATCAGTGCAGAAATACTTGTGATGACAGTTATCTTGGTTTTTAATGTCATACATTTTTTATTTATGAGATCCTCAAGATGATTATGGTATAATCTTGTATTTATAAACCACTTATGCACCCTGTCAGAGCCTTTTGCAAAGCAAACCAGGGCAAGCATGTAAAAAGGAACGGTAGGCAAAACGGGCAAAACGGTTCCGACGGTTCCTAAAACAAAAGCTATTCCACCCGGTATGAGCCATAAATGTCTTCTGTAGCCTTTGACCGCCCCTTCTTTATTTTTAATTTCTTTTCTTTCTTTATCCATCATATAAAACCTGTTTCTCTCTTTTTAACGGTAATACTACTTTCTTTCCGTTTATCTCCATAACATCTAAATCTATTCCATACAAAAGGCTTATGCTCTCTTTATTTATAGCATCGGAAGGTCTTCCTTCAACCTTCACCCTCCCCTGATGCAAGCCTATGATTTCATCGGAATAATGCAGTGCCTGATTTATATCGTGCAGTACCATAATAATAGTCAATCCGAAATTCTCATTCAGGCTTTTAATCAACTCCAAAATTTCTACCTGATATCTGACATCAAGATAGGTTGTAGGCTCATCTAAAAACAGGATTTTTGTATCCTGGGCAAGTGCCATGGCAATCCATGCTCTTTGTTTTTGTCCCCCCGAAAGTCTTGAAATTTCCCTCTCGCTGTATTCTGATATCCCTGTGACTTCCATCGCCCATGCAATTTTTTCTTCGTCTTCCTTCTCGCCTTCCCCCAAAAAAGTTATATGGGGAGTTCTTCCAAAAGAGACAAGCTGCCTTACGGTAATATCCCCCGGAGCATCGTTATACTGCTGAACTATGGCAACCTTGGTGGCAAAATCTTTCAAACTTATGTTTTTTAGATTTCTCCCCCTTATAAAAACCCTGCCTGAGTCAGGCTCCAGATTTTTAGTCATCAGAGAAAATAAAGTTGATTTTCCGCAGCCATTGGCACCCATAATCGTTGTAATACTTTTTTCTTTTATAATTAAATCCAGTTCCCGTAAAATTTGATTTTTTCCGTAAGAAAAATTGACTCCTCTTACTTCCATAACAGGACAGGTTCCCATGCGTACATTATTGACCATATTGTTTCGACCTCCTAAGCAGTATTATGAAGAAAGGACCGCCTATTACACTCATAATCACCGCCGATGACACTTCATAAGGTGCTGCAATCGTTCGTCCTACCGTATCAGCCGTGAGGAATACCAGTGCTCCCAAGATCATAGAAAAAGGCAATAATTTCTTGTGATTGCTCCCGACTAAAAGTCTGCCTATATGGGGAACGATTAAGCCCAAAAAACTTATATTTCCTACAATGGCTGTAGAGATACCGGCAAGCAAAACCCCTACCATGGAAACCATAATTCTCATACGATTTACATTCATGCCTAAATTCCGTATAGTTTTATCCTCCAGCAAAAGGATATTGCACTTTGAAATTAAAAATGCTGAAAGTATAAGACCTACAAGTATATATGGAAATAGTATCCTTACATCTTCCCATGTCTTCATAGCTATGTTTCCGTTTACAATTGCCGCCACACCTTGAACATTACCGCCGTTCATGGAATTGAAAACCATAGATAGTCCTGTAAACATGGCATTTACGGCAACTCCCACCAAAATGATCCTCAAGGGGCTGAGACCTCCCTTCCAAGAAAGCGTGTAAACCAGAAAATATGCAGCAATTCCTCCTGCAAAAGCAAAAAGAGGAGTTAAAAACAGCAAAGACGGTGCAAAAGCGGTAATAATTACGGATACAAATCCTGCACCGCTGGATATGCCGATTATTCCCGGATCCGCCAGAGGATTTTTAAGCACAGCCTGAAATAAAACGCCTGAAACAGAAATCCCTGCTCCTGCCAATACGGCGATAACTATTCGTGGAAATCTAAGATCAAAAATCGAAGATACATCAGCATTATACTTTACAAACAAACCTCTAAAAAGTTCCACTATCCCCACTTTAAGGGTTCCCGTATTTAAAGAAATGAACAGAACTGCCAAAAGCAAAACTATGGCGATTATAAATGATAACGCCGTGCGAACAGTCTTTTTCTTTTCCCTTTCTCTATCATTTTTCTTTACACTCATTTCAGTCATAGCTTCAGTTTTCCCCTCTCTTCTGCTTATCATATTTTTCTTTTCCGTGGGACTTTTTCGCCTTTTTATTTGCTTCCTTGCTGACCTTTTTAACTTTTTTTATTTCCTTGCGGCTTCTCGCATAAATCATAGGCCGGATTTCTTTCAAAGCATTTATATATCTGAAATTTGCACTCATTCCACAATTTTCATAAGAAATGTCATAGACTCTATCGTTTTTTACCGCATCAAAATGCTTCCAGATGCTGTTAGTCTTAAACTCTTTTTCAAACATCTCCACAACTTCATCAGGCAACGCATGGGCTGTTCTCAATATCACATCGGGATTCTGCTTTTTAATATCTTCTGTATTTACAGTAAGAAACGCCTTTTTTGAGTCTTTATAAACATTATCTCCTCCCGACATTTCTACGAGATTTCCAACGTAAGACTTATTGGTGGCAATTATGTAAGAGCCGGGTAAGCCCATTAGAATCAAAACCTTCGGTCTTTTTTTGCCCTTATTTGACTTGATTACAGACATATAGGAATCTACATATTTTTCCACCAGAGCATCTGCCTGTTTCTGCTTTCCGAAAATAATTCCTAATTCATATATGGATTTATACATCCCCTGTACGCTGTCCAAGTTCAAAAAAGCCCATTGTGTATGTATAGCCTCATACTTGGGCTGCAAATCCGCCTGCAAACTTCTGGGGCTGAGAATCCAGTCAGGTTGAGTCGATGCTGTCTTTTCCATATCCGGTGCCATTGGAGTTCCGATAACTGATACATTTTTGTACCTCTTCGGCATATCGCTCACCGTAGAATTGCATATACCCACCAGATCCAAATCAAGTCTATCGCAGATATCCGCGACTGAAGGTGAAGTTGCAATAATCCTTACACCTCTGCCCTTTAGCCCTACTGCCTGCTGAGCCTTTCTCACCGCCTCTGCTTCACTTGAGTTTATCTGCGTTATCGCTTTTTTAATTTCTCTTCTTGAAGTGGGTTTTTGAAGCCTTTGGGAAGTATCAGGCGATCCATAGGAAACTTGCTGCAAAACTGCCACACAGAAAATTATTAAAAAAATTGTTATGCGTACAATATTAAAATTTCCGTTTCGCTTCCCTGTTCTAATTTTTTTCACACTTTTCTCCCTCATATACATACTCATCATCAGGATATGTTTTAAATAAGTCTTTCAGCCAATCTCTCATAAAATACAGAAATATCAGTGCGATAATCATTAAGATTACCCCTCCTATAACGATTGAGACCGTGGTAATCAATATTTGATTTAATATCGTATTGTCTTTCCGTCTGCTGTCTTTTTTCTTTTGTGCCGTGGAAAGACTCAACCCCCCTTCGGAAGAATCTCCGCTGTCATCAGTTTCCTGCACTTTTTGCTTTTTGTCTTGAGAGTAATTTTTATTGTTCTTATTTTTGTCAGTTGCATCACCGGAGCCTGATTCTTTTGTAACCACAGCAGGTTTTATATCGGTATTATTCCCCGAAGAAAAGTTATCGGTATATATGAAAAATACAACATTTCTTCCCATGGGATTCACATACATCTCACCTCTTATCAAGTCATTTTTGGAAGACAGTTTTATGCATACATCACTTGTGGTTCCATTGCTGTCACGACCTTTTGCAGTTATTCCCGCCTGTGTATCGCTCCATCCTGCTCCACCCCTGCTCTGTATTTTGAAAGAATGCCCGCTTGTGTGATCCATCAATTTCAACTTAATATTAAGGTAAACCTCTCCCTTTGAAGTGACTTCCAGCAGACCTTTGTTTCCCAATGCACTGTTTACCATGCCCTGACCTGTTGCATATGAACCTGCACCCCCTGAGTCCTCTACTTTCCCCGTTACAGGATTCTTATAACTCGGGTGGACACTACATGTATATAAAGTCCCGCTTTCTGCATAGAGAACTTCCGCCTTTGACAACGCCACTATCAGCAATGCAACTAAACACAGCGTTTTTATAATCAAACAAAACTTCTCGGTGTTACATTTCAAACGAAACGCAAAAATTTTATCTATATATATTGTCTTCATTTCTCTCATATTCTAAATAATTTAAAAATCCTTTTACGCTTTTTGTATGTGGGAATAGTCCCTGCAGCTGCAATCAGCGTTGCAACTCCCGGGAAAACATGTTTTTTAAGAGGAGGTTCCTTTTTCCTGTCCTCACCCTCATCGGATTCACCACTTTGGGAATTTGAATCGCCGCTTAAAACTGAATTCCCATCGGAATCTTCATCTTTTTTATTTAATTTTGATTTATTTTTTTTGAACATTCCAAGGAGGCTGCCCTTTCCGCCCCCTGCAGCGGTCACACCTTTTCCTGCACTTTCGCCTTCTTTAGTAAATTCATTTGAATTTTCCGCAGCGGTTTTCACACTCTTCAAATCCAATTTCAGATACAACTCTTGTGTTCCTGTTCCCGGGGCTATTGCCTCCATAATCGGCACAAATACCTGTAGAGGCAAATATCCACTCCTAAGAGCTCTTTTTATAACCGGAAACTTAACCAAACTCGGATAATCCGTTCCGTAACTGTCACTGACCCTTTCGCCTTTTTTCTTGTGATATGCCAAAATCTTGACATTATTAAGCTGCCCCTTAGGGATTCCCGACGAACTGAGCCTATAGGTATTTGAAAAATATCTCATATTTTTTAAGTATCCGTTTTGCCCGTTTATGTTCAAACCTCTCATCCTGAGGCAGAGAAAATATCTTCCTCCTTCAACTTTCAGCTTAATAATATGATTGATGGCATTATCTGCCATAGAAGGGGTTTTCCCATCGGGTTTTACCATTTTACCTTTTATAGCGTACACTCCGTCATCAAGTGATCTTATATTCAGTTTTTTACCTGCCCTGCGTTTTCCCGGTCTATGTTTTCTATTAGGTTTATTTCTCGGTTTGTCCTTCTTTTTAGGCGGTTTCTTTGCAAGTCTTCCTACCTCTTTCGGATTATTGCTCAAATTCTGTTTTTCTCTCAAAGAAGACCAATCCAACATAAGTCTGGCATAAGGATTGCCTCCTCCCGGATTCAATGTTTCCATGAGCGGTACATATACGCGTACCCATGTTATATCATCACCCTTAACTTTAGGAACCCCTCCCGAACCTGCATCTTCAATCAGTTGCGGCGATGCTATCGGCATCCTGCAATATTGGGGATAAAGCCTTCCCTTCATAGTCTTATCTATTCCCCTCTTTGCATCATTATAAATGTCGTACACATCATGATAGGATTCAATCGGAACTTCTTTGCTCATCGCACCTGCCGGAGGCTGAGCTGATCCCTGATACCCCGGAAAATATTCTAATCTTCCTAAATATCCTTTCAGAGCTTTTTTTCCGCCTGTTTTAGGTGTAATACTTTTAAGTTCAAGCCGCAAAGTCCATTCACCGTTTTCTTCAATAAGTTCCATGGGTTTTCTTATACCCCCATTCCCCATAGACGGCTGATCACTTGCGGCATTGCGAAGTTCTCCGTTAATCTCGTAGTATTTTGCTTTTTTTTCTTCTTTGAGTCGGGTCTCTTTACCGCCATCGGCATAAGCTGAAAAGACAGGCAGCATAGAAACAGCCAAAAAAACGGATAATGCAAAAGCTATCCTCTTACTTCTTTCAGTATACAAAATCCTTTTCTCCTTTCCCATTATTTACACAAAAGCTTAAACTCATATATTTATATTGCAAAAGATAAACTGTTTTTTCTATCGTTATAAACTTGATAACATATTCTTCCCATCACTTTGATACTCGGTATAATCTTCAGCCTGAATCCTTGCTACAAGTATCAGGTTAGATATATCTACCTGCGTAAATTCTAACGCAAAAAAAAATACCTGTAAAGGTTTTTTGCAACATTTTGTGCTCTAAGTCACCGTTTTACAGATACTAATATCCTTATTTTTCAATAATTTGCAATAAAGGGGATAATAACCTATATATTTTTAATTCAATAAACATATTATTACAGGTATCAAATTTCTTCAGATTTTATCTTCTGCAAAAACCAAAAGCACCATACTCTTTTTTATTGAGAGATGGTACTTTGATTTTATGAGAACAGATCCTTAATTTTCTGTGTAAAACTCGATTTTTTCGCATAGCATTCATGGTCTACAATTTCACCGAGCTCTTTAATTTTCTGCTTCTGCTCACTATTTAATCTCGTTGGAATTTCAAGAACAACCTTGACATACAAATCGCCCATTCTTCCGGTTCTGACATTTTTTACGCCCTTACCTTTTAGCCTGAATACCGTATTAGGCTGTGTTCCTGCAGGCACTTTATATGAAACCTTTTCAGAAAGCGTCGGGACAATAATCTCATCACCCAAAGCCGCCTGTGAGAAGCTGATTGGAATATCAATGAACAAATCATCTCTGTCTCTCTTAAACAGTTCATGGGGTTTCACCGACAGAACTACATAAAAATCTCCGTTAGGACCGCCGTTTTCACCGGGCTCTCCCTGTCCTCGAATCGGAATAACCGTATCATTGTCAACTCCTGCCGGAATATCCACCTTGATTTCAATAGTTTTTCTTACCTTACCGGTTCCATGGCAATCAGGGCACGGGGTATCAATAATTTTACCTGTTCCTCTGCAATCAGGACATGTTGCAGAACTTTGGAATCTTCCAAATGGAGTATTCTGAACGGTATGAACCTGACCGCTTCCTCCACACTTTGAGCAGGTCTTCTTCTCAGTACCCGGAGCATTTCCATCACCGTTACATGTGCTGCAACGAACATATTTAGTTATTTTTAAAGTCTTCTTTGTACCGAATGCCGCCTCTTCAAAGGTAATTGTAAGATTCTTCTGAAGATCTCTTCCCTTTCGCGGTGCACTTCTTCCTGCACCGCCACCGAAACCACCAAAGCCGCCTCCGCCGAACATATCCCCAAAAGCACTGAAGATATCCTCAAAACCGCTTCCGCCAAAGCCGCCGAAACCGCCTTCTCCAAAACCTGCATTCGGATCTACACCGGCGTGACCGAATCTATCGTACTTATCCTTTTTTTCCGGGTCGGAAAGAATACCGTAAGCCTCGTTTATTTCTTTAAATTTTTCTTCAGCTTTCTTATCTCCGGGATTTTTATCAGGATGATATTTCAAAGCCATTTTTCTAAAAGCTTTTTTAATATCCGCATCGCTTGCACCTTTTTGAAGTCCCAGCACCTCATAATAATCTCTTTTGTCTGCCATTATCTCACCTATCCAGCTAAGCCCCACTTATATATTTCGTGCCTGAAAATTTTACATCCGATTCACTCCGGCATCTGCAATTCAACAAATATTCTGCAACATATAAGTTACCCTTGCACCTTGATCTGCTATACCTTAAATCTGCTTAGGCGACGAGAAATCCTCGTCGCCATAAGTAGGACTATATCAAGTTAACACTATTTCTTATCTTTATCTTCATCTACAACTTCAAAGTCCGCATCAACAACATTATCTGCCTGAGCACCTGACTCTGCCGCGTCAGTGCCGGAAGTTCCCGCTCCGCCTGAAGCACCTGCCATTCCACTCATGTCAGGTCCTGCTCCCGCTGCTCCCTGCTGCTGATACAGCTTTTCGGCAATCTTATGGAACTTCTCTGTTAAAACATCTGTCTTTGCTTTAATATCTTCCTGATTGTTTGCTTCAAGAGCTTTTTTCAAATCCTCTTTAGCCTCTTCGACATCCTTCTTTTCAGCATCGTCAATTTTGCCTTCCAATTCCTTAAGGGATTTCTCCGTTTCGTATACCAGAGTTTCAGCTTTATTTCTATCTTCCACTTCCTGTTTTCTCTTGGCATCCTCTGCAGCATACTGCTCAGCTTCTTTAACCTTCTGCTTAACCTCTTCTTCAGATAGAGACGTTGAAGATGTAATAGTAATCTTCTGTTCCTTACCGGTTCCCATATCCTTTGCACTTACATTTACGATACCGTTTGCATCGATATCAAATGTAACTTCAATCTGAGGAATCCCACGAGGTGCCGGAGCAATCCCCGATAGCTGGAATCTTCCGAGTGTAATATTTCCTGCAGCCATTTCTCTTTCACCCTGCATTACATGAATATCCACTGCGGTCTGATTATCTGCGGCTGTTGAGAAAATCTGACTCTTTTTCGTAGGAATAGTGGTATTTCTTTCGATCAGCTTCGTTGCAACTCCTCCCATCGTCTCGATTGACAGTGAAAGCGGTGTAACATCAAGAAGAAGAACATCATTAACTTCTCCTGTCAAAACCCCTGCCTGGATAGCTGCACCCACTGCTACACATTCATCCGGGTTGATTCCCTTGAACGGTTCCTTTCCTGTAACTTTCTTAACTGCTTCCTGAACCGCAATACCTCTTGTGGAACCGCCTACCAGAATAATCTTTTCGATGTCGGAATTTGTAACACCTGCGTCAGCCATAGCCTTCTTAATAGGCTCAATAGTTCTTTCCACCAGATTAGCTGTCAGCTGATCGTACTTGGCTCTTGAAATCGTCATATCAAGATGAAGCGGACCTGCTTCTGAAACCGTAATAAAAGGCAGGTTTACATTTGTCTGCTGTGCACTTGAAAGTTCTTTTTTAGCCTTTTCTGCAGCTTCTTTTAATCTCTGTAATGCCATTTTATCTTTTCTCAGGTCAACTCCATTTTCTTTGGCAAAGCTGTCTGCCATGAAGTTCATTAAAGCATTGTCGAAATCATCTCCGCCCAAATGAGTATCTCCATTTGTGGCAAGCACTTCAAAGACTCCATCTCCAAGCTCCAGAATAGATACATCAAATGTGCCGCCGCCCAGGTCATAAACCAGAATCTTATGTGAGCCTTCTTCTTTATCCAAACCATATGAAAGTGACGCTGCCGTCGGCTCATTGATAATTCTTTTTACATCAAGCCCTGCAATTTTCCCTGCGTCCTTGGTCGCCTGCTTCTGAGCATCCGAGAAATAAGCAGGTACTGTGATTACTGCCTCTGTAACCTTTTCTCCCAAATATGCCTCCGCATCTGTCTTTAATTTTGAAAGTATCATTGCTGAAATATCCTGCGGGGTGTATTTCTTTCCGTCAATTTCTACTGAAAAATCTTCACCCATGTGCCTTTTGATTGATGTGACAGTTCTGTCAGGATTAGTTACAGCCTGACGCTTTGCCGTTTCACCTACCAGTCTCTCGCCATTCTTTGCAAATCCCACGATTGACGGTGTGGTTCTGTTACCTTCTGCGTTGGCAATTACCGTAGGTTCTCCACCCTCTAAAACTGCAACGCAACTGTTTGTTGTTCCTAAATCAATTCCTATTACCTTAGCCATTTTATATATCCTCCTAAATCAGTTATTTACTTTAACCATTGATGGTCTAATTACTTTGCTGTTTAATGTGTACCCCTTTTGTAAAACTTCTGTTACTTTTCCACTCTCAAAATCAGGATTATCTTCCATCATCACTGCATTATGAAAGTTGGGGTCAAACTCCTCTCCAAGGGTCTTGATCTCCTCTATACCGGATTTTTTAAGAACCTCTATGAGTTGTTTCAGAATAAGCTCCATACCTTCTGCATAGGCTTTATCTGTACTTTCATGGTCAAGAGCTCTTTCAAAATTATCTATAACTTCCAAAAGTCCCAAAGCAATTTGTTCATTTGCATAGGCATAAATATCGCTTTTTTCTTTTTCGGTTCTTCGTTTAAAATTCTGAAAGTCTGCCATCAGACGCATATACTTCGTATCGGAAGACTCTTCCCGAGTTTCGGTCTCTTTCTTTTCGTTTCCTGCATCCTCCTCATCGGGTATACCGTCATCTTTTTCAGAAGCTGCCCTTTTATCAGAAACATCCGCATCTTTATCAGAACCGGCTTCTTCATCGGATACGGCAACACTTTCATCAGAATTCGTATCCTTTGAATCTTTATCAAAAGCTTCCTTTGCCATGTCCGATTCTTCCTTTTCGGTATTCCTGCCTTGCTGATTATTGCAACCGGGATCACCGCTGTAGCTGCACTGAGTTTCTTTCCTGAACGTTTTTTGATTATCCGCCATTATCCTTTTCCTCATCGCTTTCCAACCTAAAGGTTTCGTTTAAATTTTGAGTCAAATACTCAACTATAGATGTAACTTCTCCATATTTCATCCGTGTCGGTCCAATCACTCCAATCTTTCCTATCAGCTGACCGTCCACATGGTATGTTGCCGTAATTAACGAGCAATCGCTCATAGAATCATCTGCATTCTCATCTCCTATGGTAACTATCATGCCATCATCTCTGTCCATCAATTTCCTTGCAAACTCATCTTTTCTGTCAAAGAGAGATATAAAATTTCTTGCTCTGTTTATATCCATGTACTCAGGAATATCAAAGATGTTTGACAATCCGTCCATATATAGATTCACATTCAACATATCCGAAAGGGTTCGTATGAAATTAGGCATTATATTCCCTGCTAAATTGCTCATAGCCTCTATATCAGTATTAAAATCCGCTATTATATCTCCTGTTAAAACCTCAGTAATTTTTCTTCCCATATAATTATAAGTGATATTCTTAGAAAGAATATTCAAGGCTTCCTCTGTATAAGGAACTCTGATTTTCAGTGCAGTATTGGAAATTTTACCACTCTCTGCAACTATCATCAACACCACAGTGTCATCATCCAGCGGTAAGAGATTTACAAATTTCAGTTTATCTTCAGCTTTTGTAGGTGTAACTGCAAATGATGCCAGGTTGGTTATCTCCGACAAAAGTTCCGCCGCTCTCCGAATTGTCTTATCAAATTCTTCAATGTCTGCTCTCAGAGTCTCTTGTATGGCTTTCTTCGCCTCCGGCGAAACCTCAACCTTTTCCATCATATTATTTACATACAGCCTGTATGCCTTATCAGAAGGGACTCTTCCCGCCGAAGTATGCGGGTGTGTCAAATATCCCATTTCCTCAAGGTCGCTCATTTCATTTCTGATAGTAGCCGGGCTGATGGCCATGTCAAACCTCTTGGCAAGTGTCCTCGAACCGACAGGCTCAGCCGTACGAACATAGTCGCTTATTATGGCTTGTAAAATTTTCAGTTTTCTATCTGTCAGTCCCATGATTCTTCTCCTTGTTAGCACTCACTATGCCCGAGTGCTAATCGCTATATATAATGTACTACTACCCGGGACCAATGTCAACTCAAATTTTATTTTTTCATGAAAACAACATAAATAATAAAAAAACTCACCAACAGATGGTCTGAAGGTAAGTTTTATTTTCTTAATTCTAAAAGAAGTTCTGTTACCGTCTTATTACGAAGAGGGTCATGAAATTCCGGACAAATCTCCGCAATCGGTTTCAATACAAATTCTCTGTTGTGCAGATCCGGATGTGGAATTTTAAGCTTCTCAGTATCAATGATTCTGTCTCCGTAATAGATTATGTCCAAATCTAAAGTTCTGGGTCCCCAGTGTATAGTCCTAACCCGTCCAAGCTCAACCTCTATCTGAAGCAGAGTATTGAGCAGCTCATCAGGTTCAAGTTCCGTTTCCACCGAAATTGCCATATTCAGAAAATCTCTCTGTTCTGTATAACCATAGGCCTTAGTTTCTAAAATCTTTGATTTCCCCGTAATCTGTCCAACCCTTTGTGAAATTTTTTCCTGAGCCTCCTTTAGATATTCCGACCTGTCCCCCATGTTGGAGCCCAGGGCTATAATACTCTGCATACCGTACCTCCACACATTCCATAATTTTATTCTGCATATACTTTTACTGTGCAATTTTATTATTTGCAGGTCAACGCATCCAACATCCTTGCAGCCTGAAAATTCTCCTTCACATCATGAACCCTCGCAAGTTCAATGCCGTGAAACTGTGCAAACAAGCTTACGGCAATAGTCCCATACAGACGATCTGCAGGATCACTTTCGCCTAACAACTGACCGATAAAGGTTTTGCGAGATACTGCCAAAAGATGAGGACAGTCAAGATCTGCAAATCTGTCTATATTCCTTAAAAGTGCCATATTATGCTCATAGGTTTTTCCAAAACCTATACCCATGTCAATTATGAGTTTTTCCGGATGAATTCCCTCTGAAACTGCATATTCTTTTTGACGCTTGAGATAATTGTACACCTCAGATACGACGTCCTCATAATGAGGATTTTTTTGCATTACATCAGGTCTTCCCTGGGTATGCATAATAATCACGGGAACTCCGGCTTCTGCTGCCACCTTCGCCATATTTTCATCAAAGGTCAACCCGCTTATATCATTTATAATGTCTACTCCTGCGTCAATTGCAGCTTTTGCAGTTTCTGCATTATAGGTATCCACCGATAAAAGAATTTCCGGATGTCTTTTCTTAACAGCACTTATCACCGGACAAACCCTTGAAATTTCCTCTTCGACAGACACTTTTTCTGCACCCGGTCTTGTGGATTCCCCGCCTATATCTATGAAAGTTGCTCCTTCAGCTATAAGTTTATCAGCCCTTTCTACAGATTTTTCCGTATCAGAAGTCCTGGATCCTGCGTAAAAGGAATCCGGTGTTACATTTATGATCCCCATGATTTCCATGTGGTCAAACTTTCTTTTGCTTCCGTCCTTCAATAAAAAATGTTTCATAGTTCTCCTTTGTTCTGCCAATTCTCGTTAACAGGTTTCCATAAAGCCTTAACTGTAGTATTACACCGGCTGTCTGCTCTGCAACTTCCGTTAACCTACCACCATCGCATAAGCTCCATGATTGTGAATACTTTCCTGACTCTCAACTTCTATGCAGAATTCTTCTACCCCCTCAAGCTTATCCACCCTGAGTTTAGCCTCTCTGCATACATCTTCCACAAATCTTGGGTTATCATAAGCAAGCTCTGTGACATATTTTTCATCAGGTCTTTTCAGCAAAGAGTATACAGGCGAGCTTGCAGAGCTTTCAGCAATATTTACGAGATCCTCAATCCACAGAAATTTCTTCATTCTGACCTTTATTGAAACATCCGCCCTCTGATTGTGTGCACCATAATCGGAAATTTCCTTTGAGCATGGACAAAGGGTAGTGACCGGAGTAGTCACTTTCATATCGAATTCAAAATCATCACTGACTAACGAGCCCCTGTATTCAACTCCTATATTAAAAAATGAAGGTATGCCTGTTACAGGCGATTCTTTTTCGATAAAATACTCAAAATTCATTCTGACAAAACTTGCCTCTGAATCCAGCTTTTCCTTTGTAGCTTCGAGAATCTTTCTGACATGCTGAAGATCCATACGCCTGTTGTCCTGGATAATGTCAACAAATCTGGACATATGGGTTCCCTTCTGGCGGGCATCAAGACCTACAAAAAGGCTCACCGTTGCAGCTGTACTGATCCACTGTCCCTCTTTGGTCTTAAATTCCATAGGAACGACAAAATCTTTTATGCCAACCTGGTTAAGATATACATCTCTTCCGTCAATTTGTTTCTGTACGTCCTTCATCATTCCTCCCCGTTATATACGATACCTGAGGTCTTAGTTTCCCAAACTTCAATTTCGTAAAGCCTTGAATTATCGTTTTTTACTTTAGGCTCCAACTTATCCCAGATGTACACAGCAATATTTTCTGCTGTGGGCTGCTTTATAAAATCATTAATATAATGATGGTCGAAGTCCTCTAAAATTTCTTTTTTTACCAAATTCTTCAGGTCAACAAAATCATAGACCATATCTTCATGGTCACGAGTGCCCTTTAGTTTAACTACGAGTTTGTATGTATGCCCATGCAACCTCTCACACTTTCCGTGATAGTTTATAAGATTATGGGCTGCATCAAATTCAAATTCTTTTATTAAAATCATATTTTATCTCCGTTAATCTGATTGTGGATTTCATTCTATCATAGGAAAGTGACAATATCAAAGAAAAATTAAAGCCCCATGAAATTATGTAAAACCAAAGCTTCAGGGAGTTAGAATTTTACCTCTAACTCCCCTTATTATTCTCTCATCTTCATCAACATTATCTGACGAAAATTTTATTTAGTTTGCTTTCATAGCCCTTTCCATTGCGGCTTCATCCTTAGCTCTTTTATCTGCAATTGCCTCGGCAATCATCATATCCTTAACCTTCATCAGTCGGGTCTGGTTTCCACGCTCATTTTCATCAAGCTTCATCTGAATATACTTGATGGTAATCTGAAGTCGAGGGATTACAACATACTCAAGAGCATTTACCCTGCGTCTGGTTTTCTCAAGTTCTGCTGCCAGAAGAACCGTTTCCTTCTCTTTTCCCGCAAGCTCCAAAAGCACGGGAAATATCTCAGACAACTCTGAAACAGAATTATCCAAATCCCCCGAAGTTCTTGCAAGTCCGTAAGGGAAAATATCTGAAGGATCTTCTGCCGTAGTCTTAAAATCAAAAATCGGAACTTCTACACTCATTATATTTCTGGTATCCACCGACAGCTCAACACCTTGCTTAGGAAACATCAGGGATTCCTCCATAACCTCCCAGCTGGTAATTGCACTTGCCATGCTGAAGTTTCTGTAAACTCGTGCCAAATGGCTCTCCACCTTCTGTCGCAAAACTCCGTTTTCCTTTGCTACCGCAAGAAATTCCTTCATAAGCTCATCCCGCTTGTCCTTCAAAAGTTTATGACCCCGAGTTGCTGTCTTGAGACGCTTTTTCAATGAAGTCAGCATCATCCTTGTGGGTTTGACATTCATCTTCTCCATAAGTTACCTCCCGGATATGCCTTACTGATCCATATATCTTTCAATCAAATCGTCACCGATTCTCTTAAGTTCGCTCTTTGGCAGCAGTTTCAGAAGCTCCCAGCCGATATTCAGAGTTTCTTCAATACTTCTGTCCCTGTCAAAGCCCTGAGATACATACCTGTTTTCAAACTCACGGCTGAATCTGGCGTACATGAGGTCAACCTCCGTCAGTGCAGCCTCTCCTAATATAGTCATCAGTTCCAGACAGCTTTTGCCACGAGAATATGCGGCAAATAACTGGTTCATAGTATCAGCATGATCCTCTCTGGTTTTCCCTTTTCCAATTCCCTTATCTTTAAGCCTTGATAAAGATGGGAGAACATCTATAGGCGGCTGTACCCCCTTCTTATCCAGTTCTCTGGATAAAATAATCTGTCCCTCTGTGATATATCCGGTAAGGTCGGGAATAGGATGAGTTATGTCATCCTCCGGCATAGTCAAAATCGGAATCATTGTGATTGAACCCTGACTGTCCTTCTTGCGGCCTGCTCTCTCATACATAGTTGCAAGGTCTGTGTATAAATATCCCGGGTATCCTCGACGACCCGGAACTTCTTTCCTCGCAGCCGACACTTCACGAAGAGCCTCTGCATAGTTTGTAATGTCTGTCAAAATCACAAGAACATGCATATTCAGATCAAATGCCAGATATTCAGCCGCAGTAAGTGCCATACGAGGTGTGGCAATACGCTCAACTGCCGGATCATTGGCAAGATTCATAAACATTACAGTTCTATCGATAGCTCCGGTTTTTCTAAAGTCCGAAGCGAAAAAATCGGCTTCCTCATAGGTTATACCGATGGCTGCAAAAACTACAGCAAAGTTCCCCGCATCATCGCCTAAAACCTTAGCCTGTCTCGCAATCTGAGCTGCCAGATTTGCATGGGGCATACCACTTCCTGAGAAAATAGGCAATTTCTGCCCTCTTACAAGTGTATTTAGTCCATCAATAGCTGATACACCGGTCTGTATAAATTCAGCCGGGTAATCTCTTGCTGCAGGATTCATCGGAAGTCCGTTTATGTTAAGTTTTTTCTCCGGAATAATATCGGGACCACCGTCTTTAGGTCTTCCCATTCCGTCAAATACTCGTCCCATAATTTCAGGAGAAACTGCAAGCTCTGTACCCTTTCCGCTGAATTTTACCGTACTTTCCTTCAGGTTAATACCGGCAGAGCTTTCAAAAAGCTGTACCGTAGCGTCTCCGCCGTTTATTTCCAAGACCTTGCAAAGTCTCTTTTCGCCGTCCGGCAAAACAATTTCTCCAAGTTCATCATAAGTTACACCTTCAACATCCTGAACCATCATCAAAGGTCCTGCAACTTCTGATATTGTCTTATATTCCTTAATCATCGTCCTCAGCCCCCTTACTGGTTAAGATTGAAATTTCCTTCTTCATTTCAGACAAAATTGACTCATAGGACTGGTCAATTCCATCTTCTTCAATGTACTTGAATCTGCCTATGCTTTCACGAACCGCCATGGATGCGATACCACTGAAAACAGCTCCCTTCGACAACGCTTCTTTTGACAGCTCGTAATAATTTATGATAAGTTTCAAAAGCTTAAACTGCTTATTCATCGATGCATAGGTGTCAATATCGTGGAAAGCGTTCTGATGCAGATAGTCCTCGCGGATAGCCTTACAAGCCTCAAGTTTGATTCTGTCATCAAAGGATAATGCGTCTACACCGACCAACTGAACGATTTCATTAAGCTCCGCCTCCTCCTGCAAAAGCCTAAGTGCCTTATTTCTAAGTGCCGGAAAATCTTTATCGACATTTTTTGTATACCATTCATTTAGTCTTTCCACGTATAAAGAGTAGCTGGACAGCCAGTTAATTGCAGGGAAGTGCCTTGCATGGGCAAGTGAGGCATCAAGTGCCCAGAACACCTTTACAATTCTGAGAGTTGCCTGAGAAACCGGCTCAGATATGTCACCGCCGGGAGGGGATACTGCCCCTATTGCAGAAAGTGCACCCGGTCTGCCCTCTTTACCCAAAGAAATCACATTCCCCGCTCTTTCGTAGAACTGTGCCAAGCGAGATGCAAGATAAGCAGGATATCCCTCTTCTCCCGGCATTTCTTCAAGACGACCAGACATTTCACGAAGTGCCTCTGCCCATCTGGAAGTGGAATCCGCCATAAGGGCTACGGAATATCCCATATCCCTGAAATATTCAGCAATGGTAATACCTGTATAGATAGACGCCTCACGAGCTGCCACAGGCATATCGGATGTATTTGCAATCAGAACAGTTCTCTTCATTAAAGTTTCTCCGCTTCTCGGGTCCTTCAAATCCGGAAACTCACGAAGTACATCTGTCATCTCGTTTCCTCGTTCACCGCATCCGATATATACCACAATGTCTGCATCTGCCCATTTTGCCAGCTGATGCTGTACAACCGTTTTTCCGGAACCGAAAGGTCCCGGAACTGCGGCAACTCCACCTTTTGCAATAGGAAACATGGTATCTATTACACGCTGCCCCGTAATCAAAGGTGTATCAGGGACAAGCTTTTCCTTATACGGTCTTCCAACACGCACCGGCCATTTCTGCATCATTGAAAGTTCTTTGATATTTCCCTCTCTATCTTCAATGGTGCAGACTGTTTCCTCGACAGTAAAGTCTCCTTTTTCAATACTCTTTATTTTTCCGGAAACCCTATGAGGAACCATGATTTTCTGTTCCACAACTGCTGTTTCCTTTACTGTTCCGATTATATCACCGGTTTGAACTTCGTCTCCCACTTTAACAGTCGGAACAAATGTCCATTTCTTTTCTCTGTCTAAAGCAGGAACCTGAATACCCCTTTGTATATTCGACCCCTGCTGCTGATACATGATTTCAAGAGGTCTTTGAATTCCGTCGTATATACTTTCAATAAGACCCGGACCAAGCTCAACAGACAACTGCGCACCTGTTGACACTACCGGAGCCCCCGGTCCAATCCCTGCGGTTTCCTCATACACCTGAATAGAAGCCCTGTCGCCTCTCATTTCAATAATTTCTCCAATTAAGCCTAAATCTCCAACGCGTACTACGTCAAACATGTCGGCGTTTTCCATGCCGGCTGCTACAACCAGCGGACCTGACACCTTTACAATCGTTCCCTGACTCATTATTTATCACCTCCGAATAGTATATCTGCACCTACTGCCCTTTCCACTGCCTTCTTGACATTAATAAGACCTGACCCCGAAGGACCGTCTTTGTTTGGGATAGGGATAATAGCAGGCAACTTACTATCCTTGTACTTATCAATTTCCTTTTCCAGCTGTACTGCCAAATCCTCCGTAATGTAGATTATGGCGTACTCACCCTCTGCCCACTGTCTTAAAGTCTTCTTCGCATCCTGAACTTCAACCGTGGGATAAATATCAAGACCTACACTTTTGAAACCCAGCACAGAATCCCGATCTCCGATTACTCCGATCTTATACATATGGTTCCCTCAGTCTTTCTGCAATTTTCTCCGGAGCCTGACCTGCAAGCATTCCCATGAGAACAATTCTTATATTATCGATTTCAACTTCCTTGCCAATCCAGTAACCTGCAATTGGAACTACCCCAAAGGATAAATATTTTGCCCTTTTGTTATACTCCATCAGGGCATCCTCCAGCATCTTTTCAAAAAGGGTGAAGTTCTTCTTTTCCTTTATTTCTGCTCCGCCTTCGCTCATGACCTTGTTTAATCCATATGGTGTAAGTTTATCTGCGAGCTGAGCGTAAGTATCTTCCCAGCTGTCTATATAGAAGTTCTCACCTATATTCCCTCCATCAAGGTAAACACTTTTAAAAAAGGACCATGCCTTTCCCATTTCCTTGAGCCTTACGAACATCTTAAGATTCAAAAGATCAATCTGAAGCTTTACAAAACCTATTAAAAATTCCTCTTCCGTAGCTTCGGCTGCTTCCAGCATATCTTTATAGCATGCCTTGTCCATAATCAAATCTATCTGCTGAGGATCCCTGCTCCTGCTGTACAAATCCAGTGCTTCAATAACGGCATGTTTCATATTAGACGGCATAAAATCATAATTTCTGTCCCTAATCATCGCCATAATCCTTCTCTGGTCAATATCTCCTGTGGTCATCAGCAGGTTCTCATCCGGCATCATTCCCAGAATTTCAGATTTAAGACACACCTTAACATTGTGATAGTCGTATGGATACAGATATAAAGCAAGCTCTTTTCTTTCCGGCAGCGTGTCATAAATCATTCGGAAAAGTTTATTCTGCTCCTTACGGATAAAGGTTTCGATGTCAAGTGCCCTTACCTCCGGAGAATCTCCGTAGCCGAAATCCTTGAGCACAGCCTCTGCACTTTCAAAATCCTGGCAGTTTGCAAGCCTTACAAGATCTCTTTTAGTCATAAGATTTTTCATATAACTGCAAATATATGCGTCGGCAAAGATATAATCATTTTCATTTCTTAATGCCATGTAAAATCTCCCTAATCATCAAAAAGTATAGCTGCAACTTCTGCTGCCAAATCGCTGTATTTCTCGTCAATAACAGTTTCAATGCCTCCGTTCATATACACGGAACCGCTCTTGATCAAAAGACCTCCCTTAATTTTTGAAATATTCCCGGAAAGTTTAAAATCTCCATTTTCAATTTCCTCATTAAGGCTTTTCACAAGGCTTTCACCTATGGAATTTAAATCCTTCTCATTCAAAATTACTTCTCCGGATCTGCAATTTCCATCTTTTACGGTATCAACAAGAAATTTTATGTATTTGTCTTCATCCATGGAAACAATTTTCTCCACAGCCTTGTCAAAGCAGGTCTTGATATATTTTTGCTTCTGTTCCAGAACCAGTTTTCTGCCGTCAATATCAGCTACCGAAGTTCCTCTTTCCAAAATATTTTTCTTTTCTGTCTTGGAATCCTTTTCTGCAGCCTCAACAATTTCTTTTCCGCGAGCTTTTGCTTCTTCTAAAATGGTTTCACATTTTTTCTCAGCTTCACTTATAGTATTTTCGGCAATATTTTCGGCTTCAAACAAAATTCTGGATGTAATTTTTTCTACGCCCATTGTATACACTTCCTAAATTAAATTCCAAGGTTAAACAGCATCAAAATTGAAATCAAAAGACCGAATATAGCGTATGTTTCCACCATAGCGGCATAAATAATACCCTTTGCCATCTGGTCAGGTCTTTTTCCTAAAAGCATAATCCCGGAGGCTGCAGCCTTTCCCTGTGCAATACCGGACCATATTCCGATAAGACCGATAGGAATACCGGAGGCGAAAACATACAGCCCCTGTGCAAGGGTCAAATCGCCCAGACCGCCACCTAAAAGACCTATTCTGATAAAAATAAGAAAAGCCATAAGAAGTCCGTATATACCCTGTGTTCCCGGCAAAGCCTGTAAAATAAGGGTTTTACCGAATTTCTTAGGATCCTCTGCAAGCACACCTGCCGCTGCCTGACCTGCAATCCCCACACCTATAGCACTTCCGATTCCTGCAAGAGCTGCCACTGCCGCTCCCAGTAGAGCAAATACATTACCTGTAATCATTTTAAACCTCCGTTATTGTTATCTATCAATCTCACATACTGAGTATTATTTCTTAATGGAGAGAATTCCTCTCCCCCGTCTTCATAAAATTTTCCAAAGAATTCAATATACTGTAACCTGCTGGAATGTACAAACGAACCTAAGGCATTGATTGCCAAATTAAATGTATGTCCGATAATTCCCACGATCAGCATTGCTATCAATCCTTTAATGCCACCGCCTACCATGGAGCCTAAAAGGTTAATTACATTTGCAATTACTCCTGTGGCAAGTCCCAGTGCAAGAAGTCTGGCATAGGACAATATATCCGAAATATATCCTGTAACTCCGTATAAAGAACCCAGTCCACCGGTAACCTTTCCGAAACCCTTATTTTTTCTGCCTCCCGCCAGAAGAACTATTATTCCGCCTGCTATACAAATCCATTTGCCCGGTACAGTCAGTTCCTCTGAAACAGCACTGCCTCCAAGCCATAGACCTCCGCCTGCTATTATCATGTACCATGAGAATATATCGAGAAAGGCATCAACAGCCTTACCTCTTCTGATTAGCATGTATGCATTTATTCCCATTCCTACAAATAAATGTCCCACACCGAACAAAAGTGAAAAAATAAGCAGTTTTGTAGGATTGTCAATCGGGTTGAACCAGATAGGACTTATATTCACTCGGTGTCCGAATACCGTTTGAGTAAACATCGGTATGAAATCTCCAAACCATCCTCCAAACATTGCACCCCAGAAAACTGTTGCAATTCCACAGTACATGAACATTTTTATCATTTTGTATGTCAGTCCTTCGATTTCGTATCTCTTAAGGACGATGAAACTCGCTATTGCGATAATCAGACCATAACCGGCATCACTTAACATGATTCCGAAGAACATGGCATAAAAAACAGAAAAAATATCCGTCGGGTCAAAGCCGTGATAATCAGGCAGAGAGTACATTTCTGTTATGGCTGAAAAGGGAGAACCGAATCCGGTATTCTTAATCAGCACCGGAACTTCTTCCTCCTCTGAAGCCTCTCTGTATTCATACATGCAGTCATACTGATTGAGAACCTTTTCAACGGTGCCCTTACACTCCGACGGAATCCAGCCCTCCAGATTAAAAGTCCTTTTTGTTTTTAGAAAGTTACTTTTGACTTTCTCCCTATCCCTTTCGATAACGAGATAATCCTTCAGACACTCTATATCCACCCTCATGTACTCACAGGCTGAAACCTGTTCTTCAATATCTTTAAATGACTTCCATGCCGTTATAGATTCCTTTTCCAGCCGCCTTTTATTTTCCTTTGCTGTACCTGCATAATCATCAAAAGGAGCCGGAGTATATCCCCATTGTTTAAGAACGGATACAACTTTCTCCTGTTCCTCTTTCAGTGCTGCTATGAACAGGTAGTACATATCCTTGTCTCTGTTTACTACTCTGACCTCTGCACTGTCACTTGCCGTTGTAACAGCTTCCCTGATTCCCTCTATATTTACCGTGGACGGTACAACTCCAAGCTCTATATCCACTTGCTCCGTCTCCTGAATTTCAAGAGGCAGATCATATTTCTGCCAGGGTATCAAAGAAGCAATTTCCATCTTGATTTTATTGATTCTTTCTCTGCCGTCATGAAGCTTTCTGTTGAGTCCCAATATGTATTTGACATTTGCCTCAATTACACTCCTATTGCTTATCCTGTCCAGGAATGCAGCTCTCTTCATAGATTTGCGTGTCACAAACAATGGCTGTTTCTCTCTGCTGTATCTGTTTATCAAATCAAGTGCAATCCCCAGCTTTGCTATCTTGCCGTCAATTTCGGCAACCTTATCTTCATCACCGTCACAGGTGACAGCATCGCTTAAATTTTCATTTTCTGAGAGCATAACATTCCGGTCGGTGATTTCCACCATTCCAAGATCCATCAAATCGGCAATTAAATCTTCTTTTGCCGCATCCACTCCGATAACAGCAAGCTTTTCCATCTTAATTATTGCCACAGATATTCACTATCCTTTCTGTTATCAGACCAACAGCCTTGTCTTCGTTAGCCTTTGCCTTTTCAATTAGCCCCTGCGCTTCTTTTTTTGACATCTCCATCGAAGCATCATATTTTCGTTGAGATTCTTCCTGTCCGATATCAGTTTCAGAATCAAGAATGTCCTTTGCCTTAGTTTCGGCAGCTTCAATGATTTTCACAGCCTCAGCTTCAGCATCTTCTATTTTCTTTCTTGCATCTGCCTTGGACTGCTTCTTAATTTCATCGGCTTTATCTTCACATTTCCTGATTTCTGCCAGTTCTTCAACGAACATATACTTCACCTCCTTTTTTTCCCTATTCACTATTATACCCTCTTTGAAAACAAATTAACAGAATTTTTTGCTACAAATCATTAAGTATACAATACACATCTTAAAACGACCACTTTCCGCACTGTATTATTCTTTATAATTTCCCCTTTTCAAAGACTCCTTTAAGCGTTATAATCACTTATATACAAGATATCTATTCAGCAAGTTCGCACATGGCGGCTGAGTATATATTAAATAGTTGGGGAGCTTGCACGCAGGCTGAGAGTAAGCATACGCTTTGACCCATAACCTGATTTGGATAATGCCAACGGAGGGAATCAATAGTTTTTTACTGTGTTGCTGCCATTGGCATGACACAGTTTTTTATTGAATGGAGGCATTATGTTTAAAGAACAGTTTGACAATCTTAGAAAAAAGGGCGCTTTAGTACACAATATAACAAATTATGTTACAGTTAATGATGTAGCAAACATGATTTTAGCATGTGGTGCAAGTCCTATAATGAGCGATGATATTGAAGATGTGGCAGATATAACCTCAATTTGCGGAGGTCTCAATATAAACATAGGGACTTTGAATCAAAGAACCATCTCTTCTATGTTTGCCGCAGGAAAAAAATCAAACGAACTGGGACATAAGGTTTTGCTGGATCCGGTGGGTGCCGGTGCGAGTTCACTGAGAACCTCCACTGCAAAGAAACTTCTTGAGGATATTAAATTTGATGTAATCAGAGGAAATATATCGGAAATTAAAACTCTGGCAACGGGCAGCGAAACAACACAAGGTGTAGATGCCAATGTAGAGGACTATATAACAGAGGAAAACCTTGCAAGTGCGGTAAATTTTGTGAAAACCTTTTCAAAAGCGACAGGCAGCATAGTAGCCATAACCGGTGCCATCGACCTTGTGTCTGACATGAACAGATGCTTTGTGATCAGAAACGGCCGTATGGAAATGAGCAAAATAACAGGAACCGGATGTCAGCTTTCCGGTCTTATGACTGCATTCTTAATTGCAAATCCCAAGACTCCCCTGGAAGCTGCCGCAGCATCTGTATGTGTAATGGGTCTGGCAGGTGAGATCGGATATGCCAATATGCAGAAAGGCGATGGCAACTCGACATACAGAAACAGAATTATTGATGCCGTATATAACATGGATGGAGATATTTTAGAAAATGGTGCAAAATATGAAATTATGTAATAAAAATCTTCTGCTATATGCAGTTACCGACAGACATTGGACCGGCAAGCATGCCCTTACGGAGCAAATAGAATCGGCATTAAAAGGTGGAATCACCTTCCTTCAGCTCCGTGAAAAGAACCTATGTTATGTAGATTTTCTTACGGAAGCGATTCAGGTAAAAAAATTGTGTGATAAATACCAAGTCCCCATGGTTATAAATGATGAGGTTTCCATTGCAGCAGAAATCGATGCAGACGGTGTCCATGTCGGTCAAGAAGATATGAATCCGGCAAGAGTCAGAGAAATAATAGGTGATGAAAAAATTCTGGGAGTTTCCGTCTCAACTGTGGACCAAGCACTTAAGGCGGAATCCGCAGGTGCTGATTATCTGGGAGTTGGTGCAGTGTTTCCTACAGGCTCAAAAGACGATGCGGAGGATGTAAGTCACAAAACCTTGAAAGAAATTTGTGATGCCGTAAAAATTCCTGTCGTTGCCATAGGCGGAATCACAATAAACAATGTGATGGAGCTTTCCAGCAGCGGAATATGCGGTATTGCAGTAATCAGTGCTATTTTTGCACAAGCAGATATTGAACATGCCACTAAAAAATTAAAGGCTGCCACCGTCAAAACGGTCAGACACCGATAGCAGGGCATAGGCGGTAAATCACCGAGCACAGGCATTTTTCATACTCCGCACCTGCTTTATACCTGTCTCATAACTTTATCACCCAGGAGCTTTTAAAATATAATTTAAGGAGATTCATATAATGAAAAAGAAAATAGCCTTAACCATTGCCGGAAGCGATTCCGGCGGAGGTGCAGGGATTCAGGCAGATATAAAAACCATGACGGTAAACGGAGTATTTGCTGCCGGTGTAATCACCGCATTGACAGCACAGAATACTTTAGGAATAACGGCTGTCATGGAAGTAAGCCCTGATTTTTTAGCAAAAGAGCTTGATGCCGTTTTGGAGGATTTGCCACCGAATGCAGTTAAAATCGGTATGGTTTCCTCTAATAAACTAATTGATGTAATAGCAGAAAAACTTTCATATTATGATGCCGAAAATATAGTTTTAGATCCTGTAATGGTTTCAACCGGCGGAACCAAACTTATTTCAGATGAAGCTGTTCATAATCTGTGCGAAAAACTTATTCCGATGTCAAGTATAATTACCCCTAACATACCGGAAGCCTCGGTTCTTTCCGAAATGAAGATTTACTCACCCCAAGATATGGAAAATGCGGCAACTTTAATCCACGAAAAATATGGTACGGCCATTTTATTAAAGGGCGGTCACGGCTTAAACGATGCCAATGACCTTTTTTTTGACGGAAGGGAGATGACCTGGTTCAAAGGAAAAAGAATAAATAATCCAAATACCCACGGAACAGGCTGTACCCTGTCAAGTGCCATAGCATCCAATCTTGCAAAGGGTTTGGATTTAAAAACATCTATTAAAAACAGTAAAGATTATATATCCGGAGCTCTCGGTGCAATGCTTGATTTAGGCAAAGGGCCGGGGCCTATGGATCACGCTTTTAAGATAAATGATAAGTTTTAATTTCTTATTATTTGTTTAATTTACAAACACATAAATTAAAGGAACATCTGAGCATTTAAAATGGAGTTGAGAACTAATCCCAACTCCACGGTTAATTTTCTTCGACAACGCTGTTTTGCAATAAACCTACACTTTGTCAATACGGTAAACTACCTTTTTTATTTGGCAAATTTCTACCTGTAGATATTAAAGGTTCTCTTTAGCTTGCCTTGGAATCTTCCGATTCCTGTGATAACAACTTTAGCTTTTCCTACCTTTCGGTTATTCTTGTAGCTTAGCTTGTAGTCAACATTCTTCTTAAGAGTCTTCCCCTTGTAAGTAATTTGAACTTTTGCATTAATCTTCTTGCCTGTGTATTTCCTTTTTGCAATTTTCTTCACTTTACATTTAGAAAGCTTGATTGCCTTTACAACCCTGAATTTACCTGCTGCAATTCCTGTCTTAGCCACAACAGTGAGAGTATGCTTTCCTGTCTTTAATTTATTGATTGTTCCTTTTTTCAGAGTTACGGTTAAATTCTTGCCTGAAATCTTATAATCAATGCCTCCTACTAAAGTTTTTTTGTCAATCTTCACATCTCCAAAGCTATCATCAAAATTTTTCCCTGATGTATTGATCATAACCGCCATACCCTTAGAGGAACTGCCCTTGTAGACTGTCATAGTTCCCTTAACCAGTCCTGCATAGGTTTTCTTGTTAACCTTTTTGAAGTTAATCAGCTTCAGCGAACCCACTTTATTGATTTTATCGAGAGCCGCAAGGATTTTATTCAGTTTTTCAACATTTGTTACAAGTTTTTTCTGGTCCTCTGTAAGGGCATCATACGACTTCTTTGCATCTCTGATTTCGTCAGCCTTATCTAAAGTAACTTTTTCATTCAGTTTCTCGATTTTCTGTGAGACTTTATCTGCGGCTTCCTTATCTTCCTTCTCCTTTAAATTCTCAATTGTCAAAAGCTTCGGCTCACTGGCAAGAGATGCTCTGTTTTCTTTTCCTTCTTTTTCTGCAAAAACATAAACTTTATCGGTATCTGCATTGTAGTTTTCAGGAAGCGTGAATTTAACCTCACCCTCGTATTTTTCCGTATCATCGGCTTTTTTGATTTCTGCAACACTGCCATAGGACTTAATCTTTGCCGTAGGATCAGTGTACTCTTTATCTGTAATAAGAACGCTCATGCGCTCAGCCTTATTTTTTTCATAGGTGTACTTGAAAGGTACAGTTACTTCTGATCCCTTCTGCGTAGCCTTATCTGCTTCAAACTTCTGTGTATTGTCCTTCAGAACTACACTCCATGTTTTCTTTTCTCCGGTTTGTGGTGCTGTCAATGTCTTAGGAGTAACAAAGCCCTCTTGTTTGCTGAGCAGCACCGCATCTTTATCAATATTCATTGCAGGAACTACCGCTGCACGGTTATCTTGAGGTTTATTGTCCTTTTCGGAACCTTTTACAAGACGATCTCCATCTAAGTCCAATTTCCCTCTTATAGATATGGAACCTTTATAGCCTTCCGTGCATACCTTAGATTGTTTTTCTTTCGCATGTGACCTGGTCCACCAGAATACACTTGGAAGCTGATGATACAAACCGCTGTTCTTATGTACCAACTTCGTCCTTGCATAATCAGAAGCCATCATCAAACGATTTTTTATCGTATCTCCCTGTGGTTTAAAAAGAGTTCCTGATGCATAGCCGTATTCTGTGTTTTCAAGCTCCTTTGCACTCAAAAGAAAAACTTTTGTATTACTCATCTTACTTGCAATCAAGGTTGTTTTCCCCGGATTATTCCCCGGTGTACCGTGAATTGTTTCTACAATTTGTGGCTCCAGACTTGTGGGTTTGATAAGATCTTTTTCAATATCCGAAAAAGCATTATTTAAGAACCCTCCTTTATTCTGGTCCGCCCACTTCTTATCGTAGAACATATCCTTGTAGTCTTCCTCTGAATTCAGCCATTTCTTAATATTGCTGTAGTTAAAGTCTTTATTCCAAGGTTTTATAAACCTCGATGCGCCATGCAGGTCATATCCCTCAGGTTTCTCCATGGAATCATCTTCACTAGTGTATCTATTATCAAAAGCAATCATATCCAAAGCCACATTCGACTGCAGTGTAACTGCATCTGCTTTCTTGTCAAGGTTACTGTCTCCTTTGGTGGATAAAACTCTCCACTTAATCGGTTTTTTATTTCCTTCTTTATCCATGAAGTACTGACCGAAATAAAGATAACTTCCATTGCCCTTTGACCATACATCATCTAATGATGCTGTCTTATCGGGATCAGTTAAGCCTGAAAGCCCGAGATTAACGGTATTTTTAACATTTGTATTTTCCGATTCTTCTCCATTTGCTTCAGCAAATGCGAAAACTGAAGACTGAACTGCCAGCATAGATGTTACTACTGCACAACATAAGATCTTCTTCCAAAAACCATATTTTTCATGTTTCATAATAATATCCTTTCTTTAAATGTACAAGGAAATCCTTGTCAACTTTCATTTTATATGTAAAAGTGTTAAACTTTATTTTCAAAATTATATCTGCATATTTATAGAAATTTTAATTTACTTGCTCAGGACTGCCTGATTAACGATTTTAATCGTTAATCAGGCAGTCCCTAAAATATTACAGGCATTAAAGCCATCCATATTAAGAAATATTGATTACAACCCGATTTTTATAACCTGATTCTCAATTTGCCGGTATACTTACCGTAAATAGTCTTTCCTTCAATTACTTTGTAGGCTCTTGCCTTAATGAAATAAACTTTCTTTGCTTTCAGACCTTTGACCGTAATACCGATACTATGCCCTTTGACGGTCTTTGCCGATTTGAAATTCTTGTTTGTAGAAATCTTTACTTCATATCCTGTCGCATCGATTTTCTTAAGAACAACCTTGATAGATTTTCCCTTTTTAACAATGCTTCTTAATGCTGTGCTCTTAACAGAACCCGCATCAACCCATTTAGGATACAATTTCATATCCCTTTCAACAGTTTTTTTGAAATCCCATTTGTTGGTTAGTTTAGTATCCGTATACCATCCTGCAAACACTTTGCCCTTCTTTGCCTGAGGTTCTGCCTGGGCTTTAACTGTTTTGCCGGTCTTAACGAGTTTAACATTCTTTTCACTCAGCTTTTTTCCATCCTTAAAGATAACCGCATGGCTGTTGTCCATTCCTACCAAAACCACTGCCTGAACATCCTTTGCACCTGCAGTCTTATCCAAAGGTGAACCTGTTAAAATCGTCATTCCTTCTTTTTTGGAAATCAAATTTGTCACGGCGTAATGAGGGTCCATATTACTGCTCTTATCCAGAATCTTTTCATCAATTTTCGCTACAGAGTCATTGCTAAAGCTCCATTTTGATCTCTGTTCTGTAACATCCTCACCCGTTGTCGATTTTCTTTCGATACCCAAAGGTGTTCTTTCTCCCTCATCAACTCTGATAATCTCAGATTCAAGTTCCATTGATTTCAACGGATTCTTATAAACGAATTTAACAGTTACAGTTTTCTTCAGAGATGGCTTTGCTTTACTGGAAACCTCAAACTTCGCAACTCCTGCCTTAATTGGAACAATTCCTGCACTATGCAGCTCTTCATATATTGCCACATCAGGGGTCAATGCTTTCCATACGAGGTCTCTCTGTGTGGTATTTGCAGGTGAATATGACACCTGATAATCTCTGACCGGATTGTCACCATCCATGATTCCTGCATATCTTGACTCATGTGCCACATATTTATCCATAGCCCATGTCTTAGGAACACTTACATTGAATCCCTTAATAGGTGCTTCACCTGTTTTTACTGCAAATTCGGTTCTTACATTCGGGTTACTTTTCAAAAATACACTAAATGTTCTTTTATGTCCCGCAACCTGATCTGTTGTAAGAAGTCCCGTATTCCAAATATGAGCAAATCCTCCCTGGTTTTTGTTTTTTTCAAACATAACCGCATCCGGATTCACTTCGATTTCTTTACCATTTTCGCCATAAAACTTCGCAGTGATCTGCTGCTTTACAAATCCCTCTGAAACAAAAGGTTTATCAAGTGTAACCTCTTTATCCTTTACAAAAGCTTTCACCGATTTAACATTGTCATAAACTGAACCGTCTACACTGATGTTAAAGTATACTCTTGTGTCTTTGCGACCGAGAACTTCAACATATGCGTTTTTTAGGGTCTTTATTTTCTGTCCGGGATCCATTACCGGTGGTCTGAATAGACCTTTATCATTAATCCAATAATGTCTTCCTATCTCATCACCTGAAACAAGTTTCTCCTTTGCTTCCCATTCACCGGCACCAAAATTATTCTTGAAAGTACCTTTGTCGGCAATCGATAGGTTAAATGTGTTATTTTCATCCATATAAACTTTCTCGCCGTTGGCTTTCTCAAACCACACGCTGCGATCCGCTTTTGTTTCCTTTGCCATAGCAAATTGAAGCGGAAAAATCATTGTTGCTATCAGTGCCACAATTAAGACTGCAGACAGTCTTTTAACATTTAAAGTTTTCTTCACTACATTCTCCTTTCTACCAGAAAACTAACATTATTTTTACCAAAGCAATTGCTTTGTTTCAGCAAAACAACAAAAAAACTGTGCCTATAGCACAGCCCGATTTTGCTGATAAACCTATTACTCCATCAATCTCCCGTCGATTTGTAATATAATTTTATGCAGGTCTCCTGGCTTGCACATCATCGTCTCATTTCTCCTTCCCATTCCCATAGTGGATGACACAGTCACGAAATTCGACTCATTGCTCACAGTGGCGGGACCGCTCAGGCTTTTCACCTGATTCCCTCTTAGCTTGTTCCGTAAAATCTATCCTCATCTCATAGATACAAGTGAACAAGAACATAAAATTTCCTATTAAAATACTTCCTTATTTTACCTGTTCAACATATAAATGTCAAGCAAATATTATACTCTTTTTCTTCTTGTTGTTTAAAAATATATATTTTTCTAAATTTTCCATTCAATCTATTTTTCTTTTATTTTTTGATTTTTCGATAGAAAAAATATACGACTACTTTTCCCCGTCATAGTGAAAAAGCGGTACAGCTTTCACACCGTACCGCCTAGAGAGCATCCTCTATATCAGTTCTCTATGTTATTTAATCTTTACTTTTATGGTCTTTCCTGCCTTTGAAAGAACTGTTTTTCCTGCAATTTTCTTATAAGCCTTTATCTTGAAGTAGTAGGTTTTCCCCTTCTTCAGTTTCTTGATGGTAACCTTTGTCTTACCGGTTTTAGCAATTTCCTTATACCCGGATTTGGACTTTGCAGAGCGGTAAACTTTATATCCGTCCACTTTCACATCCTTTACAGGCATCCATTTAATGACTACTTTTCCTTTACTCATCTTAGCCTTTATTTTTGAAGGGCTGAGCAGAGACAACAGTTTTTTCAGCAGAGCATCCTCTTTCTTCTTTGCCAGTTCAAGCTGCTTTTCAGCTTCAGTGGATTTTTCATTTTTATCCTTGATTTCTTTCTCCAGTTCGGCAACTTTTTTCTCTGCTGCTTCAAGTTTCGTCTTAAGCTCTTCTGCTTCCTTCTTTGCCGCATCCAGTTTTAAATTCGACTCCTCCAGTTGCTTTTGAACCTCAGCAAGTTCTTCCTTTACTTTCGCAATATCTTTTCCGGCTTTGTCCAATTCTTTCTGTAACTTATCAACAGATTCTTGCTGCTCCTGCAATTCCTTCTTAATATTATCAATCTCTGCTTTTGCTTCTTTGAGAGCTTCAGCAGCTTCCTCTGCCTTCTTCTTTTCAGCAGCCACCTGATTCTGCAGTTCCTCTACCTTTTTATTAGCCTCGCTCAACTCTTGCTCTTTATCTGCCAAATCTTTTTTCTGTTTTTCTACTTTCCCTTCGAGTTCAGTGACCTTGGCATTTGCCTCTTTAAGCTCTCCTTCTGCCTTATCCAGTTTGGCTTGCAACTCTTTAGAAACCGCTTTCTCTGTTTCTACTTCCTCTTTAAGTTCATCGACCTTGGCATTTGCTTTTTTGAGGTTATCTTCTGCCTCATTCAGTTTGGCTTGCAACTCTTTAGAAGCAGTTTTTTCTTTTTCCAAATCCGCTTTCAGTTTCTCGATTTCTTTGTTTGCTGCTTCAAGTTTATCATTGCTATCCTTAACTTTCGCCTTAAGGTCATCAATGATTTTTTTGTGTTCGCTGCTCATGATAAAAGTGCCTTCTTCAGTACTCACTTCTTCCATTCCTTCAGCAAGATAAGCATTAAGAGCATCTCCCGCATTTTTGAATGTACCGCCCTTCACTGTTAAATCTGAGCCTTCGGCAATATCAATTGCCCCATCAAACTTACCGCCTGACACCTCAATCTCAGACTTATCGGAAGTGGTGCTTTTATCTGCTTTCAAAACTGTTTTCGCGGTAATTTCTCCACCTTTTATATTTATCTTTCCTCCGCTGTTGAATATATATGCACCGTATCCTGCTGTGGCATCACCTTTATATACACCGCTATTGACCGTAAGCACTCCTCCGTTGCTTGCTGCAAGTGTCGTACTATTCCAATCAGCCATTTCTGTCTGCGTGAATTCACAGTCATTCAGTTCAACATTGCCGCCTGCAGCATCTGCACAACCGCCCTTGACGGCATTTATTTTAACTTTATTCAAGGTTACATCGGCACCTTTTCTGCCTTGAACGCCATCCAGAACTTTTCGGTTACGGACAAGTTCACATTGCTGATTTCGGCTGCTCCATCTCTAATATTGATATTAGTATACTTTGAAGTGAATTTTCCGCCGCTTACTCTGACCGTAGGTACTTTGCTGCCCGGACCATCAGCTTTTGCACTTACCAGCGGTGTGGCGGCAACGTTATTTACAGGCTTGCCTGTCACCTTCAGTTCGCCTCCTGTCATCACAAAATCGCCTTCATTCCATACACCGGCTCCACCGCCATCGTCAATTGCTTCTGAAACTCCGCCCTTCATGGTCAAGGTGCCATTATTCGACACGCCTCTTGACGAAATCGTTCCGTTTGCCTCAGCCGATTTGTCCTCAATGGTCAAGGTCCCTTGATTATCAATAGCATACTTGGTTTTAGGGTTACCCTTCTGACATGAAAGTTTATGACCGTTGAGATTCAAAGTTATGGTCTTATCCTTCGCTATATTCAGCCCAGCATCCAGCTGAATATCACTGTTCACTTTAATTTCAACATTTGTTTCATTTAAAGCTGTTTTGAGTTCCTCAAGGGTTGAAACTTCCCTCTCCGCACTTCCTCCGTCTGCCATTGCAAATGCAGGGGTCATGGCAACTGTCATGATTCCACACACCAGCAGACTTAAAACCTTTTTCAACATAACACTGCTCCTTTTAAAATACTTACACCGCAAATGTATAGATTGCAGTATATAACTTCCTATTGCTGTGTCTTTTTTGAAATTCAAATTGCATATAAAATGAGACTACCTTCTACATGTACAATATCGTTTTCTCCGACTTGTATATGATACTATAATTTTGATTATCTCCACATGCACAATGATACTTTCTAAAAGCGTCAGCACCACGATTCTATCATTGTATATAAATAATGTCAATTGAATAAATAAAAATTGACAAAACTGTCGAATAGATTAAATACATCGAATTCAAAGAAATATATATGAGTTGCACTACAAAAGCCGACCCCGAAAAAGCTATATCTAAAAGATTTGACTTTTCAGAGGTCGGCAAAATTCCACGGTTTACCTTATTTTCTTGTCCTATTTAAGTAAAGTTCTGTTTCTGTAAAGGAAAGGCAATTACATCATGCCGCCCATTCCTCCCATGCCTCCGCCCGGCATTGCCGGTGCAGCAGGTTCATCTTCCTTAATATCAACAATACCCACTTCTGTTGTGAGCAGCATTGATGATGCCGATGAAGCATTCTGAATAGCTGATCTTGTAACCTTTGCAGGGTCAACAATTCCTGCCCCGATCATATCTACATACTCTTCCGTAGCAGCATTGAATCCATAACCTGCTTTCTGTTTCTTGACTTCAGCAACCACTACGCTTCCTTCATAACCGGCATTCTCGGCAATCTGGCGAACAGGCTCCTCCAATGCTCTTTCAATAATCTTTCCACCGGTTTTTTCATCACCTGCAAGATTTTCGACATATTCGGAAACTGCCGGAATTGCTGCACAAAGAGCAACTCCTCCCCCTGCAACGATACCTTCTTCTACTGCCGCTTTCGTTGCATTAAGAGCGTCCTCAATTCTAAGCTTTCTTTCCTTCAGCTCTGTTTCTGTTGCGGCACCAACCCTGATTACCGCAACTCCTCCGGAAAGTTTTGCAAGTCTTTCCTGAAGCTTTTCTCTGTCAAACTCCGATTCCGTTTCTTCAACCTGAAGTTTGATTGCCTTTATTCTCGATTCGATTTCCGTTTTTTCTCCTGCACCGTTTACGATAGTTGTGCTGTCTTTATCAACTTTAACCGTTCCTGCCTGACCCAAAAGGTCAACAGTAGCCTCCTTGAGGTCATATCCCACTTCTTCACTGATTACAGTACCACCTGTCAGAACCGCAATATCTTCCATCATTGCTTTTCTTCTGTCACCGAATCCCGGTGATTTTACCGCAACTGCATCGATAGTGCCGCGAAGTTTGTTCACAACCAGTGTTGCAAGAGCTTCCCCTTCAACATCATCAGCTATGATTAAAAGCTTCCTGCCCTGCTTGACAATCTGCTCCAGCAGAGGAAGTAATTCCTGTATATTAGCTATTTTCTTATCTGTCAAAAGAATATACGGATTCTCTAAAACCGCCTCCATCTTGTCAGGATCGTTCACCATGTATGGAGACAGGTATCCTCTGTCAAACTGCATACCTTCAACAACATCAAGGGTAGTTCCCAGGGATTTTGACTCTTCAACGGTTATAACCCCGTCCTTACCTACCTTTTCCATGGCTTCGGCAATAAGCTCTCCTATAGTGTCATCAGATGCTGAAACCGCTGCAACCTGTGCGATGCTTTCCTTTGTTTCAACTGACTTTGACATCTTCCTAATCTGTTCTACAGTTATATCAACTGCACCCTGAATACCTCTTTTAAGTACCATAGGGTTTGCTCCTGCCGCAAGGTTCTTAAATCCTTCTCTGATAATCGCCTGGGCAAGAAGCGTCGCAGTTGTAGTCCCATCGCCTGCAACATCATTGGTCTTGGTTGCAACTTCCTTAACCAGCTGCGCTCCCATGTTCTCTACTGCATCTTCAAGCTCAATTTCTCTTGCAATTGTAACACCGTCATTGGTAATCAAAGGTGACCCGAAAGCCTTGTCTATAAGAACATTTCTTCCTTTAGGTCCCAGTGTAATCTTCACTGTGTCTGCAAGCTTATCAACACCTGTCTGTAACTTTCTTCTCGCATCTTCTCCATAAAATACATCTTTAGCCATTCTAATCCCCCTTATTATTCAACAACTGCCAAAATATCATTCTGACCCATGATTGTGTATTCTTCACCTTCGAACTTAATATCAGTTCCGGCATATTTAGAAAATACCACCTTGTCACCAACCTTAAGCTCCATCTCTTCATCCTTGGTTCCCGGACCCACTGCCACAACTTCCGCAATCTGCGGTGCTTCCTTGGCAGAGCTGGTAAGGATAATTCCTCCCGAAGTTTTTTCTTCAGCTTCTAATTTTTTCAATGCAACTCTGCTTCCAAGCGGTTTAATACCAAAACTCATAATAGTTACCTCCATTTATCCGATAAAATATTTTTAGCCCTTTTGTTAGCACTCATTATCTTCGAGTGCTAAACACTATATATAATTTACTACCTTGCACATTCAATGTCAACCACATTTTAATTTTTTTCATTAAAATCACACATTATTATGCTTACTTTTGCTTACTTTTGCTCTCTCATATAGTAAAACAGATACTGCTGAGCAAAACCTCCCAGATTTCCGAAGTTCTTCTCTGCATATTTTTTCATCTCCTTGACATCGGAAAGAGGTATCCCGTAAAGTTCATTCATAACACGCTTAACCCAGACATCAATGGGAAAACTGTTATACTTTGCCATGCCGAAAAGTGTAATACAATTGGCAACTTTAGGACCGACCCCCATGAGATTCAAGAGTTCATCCTCATTTTGGGGAAGCCCCCGTTCTGCTATATATTTTGCCGTAGCTGTTATATACTTTGCCCTGTAGCCAAGCCTTACTTCTTCCAAATCTTCGGTTTTAAGCCTTGCAATATCTTCAATGCCGGGAAAGGCGAACTTGCCTTCGGAGACTTTTTCTCCGAAAAGCTCACAGAATTTTTCTATGCACCCTTTAATCCTCGGAATATTATTATTTTGAGAAATTATAAAGGATATAATCGTCTCCCACAAATCCTGGTTTAAAATTCTAATTCCGCATCCGTATTCCGCAGCTTTCATAAGGATTTCGTCATTTTCTGAAAGTTTTTTCTTGATTTCACCGTAATCTCTTCCCAGGTCTAAATAATTGTACCAGATATTTTCAAAGTCTTCCTTTGTGCAGGGTGTAATTCTAAGCGTAACCTTGCCTGTGCCCGTTTCGAAGGTTTCCATAGACACAGATTTGCCAAGTGCCACTCCCTCAAATTTACTATCAGAGATTTTGTTCCATCTGAAGCACTGACCACACTCAAAAATATGCTGCAAATTAAAATCCCTTAAATTTTCCACTTCATACGAGTTCATAAATAATCTCCAATATCAAATCACTTTATAGAGTTCATCTGCTTCAGGGGGCATAATGTCTGTTACAGCTCCGTCTTTGCCTAATACCTTTACACCTTCACCCGCCGGCTTCACTTCACCTATTGCGCTGACCCGAATATTTTCCATACTGCACTTTTCTATAATCTTCTCGGCTTTTTCTTTAGGTGCAGCTATCAACATACATCCGCTGGAAATAAGTCGAAGGGGATCAATCCTGAAATATTTGCAGATTTTCTCAGTCACAGGATTAACAAAGATAGAAGCTTCATCAATTAAAGCTCCTTTTCCGGATAAACGGCACAGTTCCCATACAGCTCCGTAAATGCCACCCTCGGTAACATCGTGCATTCCCGAGGTTCCTATGTTTCCTGCAATAACCCCCTCCTTAACCACGCTTACCCTTTCAAGCATTGAGGCGGCTTCTGCAAGTTCTTCTTCTGTGAGGACTTCCTTAAGTATGATTCACTGCAATCTGTTGCAATTATTCCGGTTCCCTCAAGTCCTGCATTTTTGGTAAGTAAAATCCAATCACCCTCCTTCATATCCTTTGCATCTGATGATTCCGAACTCATTGCTCTGCCTATTGCCGTGGAAACAATCACCGGCTGATTAACCGCCGTGGTGACTTCAGTGTGACCTCCGATAATTTCCACCTCGGCTTCTTCTGCCGCCTTCGCCGCCTGATCCATGATTGTAGCCACATCCTCTTCAGTGGTTCCTTCCGGAAGCATTACCGCAAGGGTGATTCCGACAGGCTGAATTCCATTACTTGCAACATCATTACAGGAAATATGAATTGCAAGTTTTCCTATTTCCTTCACCGATGCTGTTATAGGATCTGTAGAGACCACACAGTCATATGCACCAAAATCCATCACCGCACAGTCTTCCCCTATACCTGCCCTAATCTTAACCTCCGGTCGTCTGTACTTAATCCTCTCCAAAACTATTTTTTCCAGCATATCACTGTCAAGTTTTCCAACTGCTAATTTTCGCATATTCCAATCTGTTAATTTTGTCATACTCCAATCTCTCCTTGAGAAATCCACCTTGTAACAGTAGCTTCATCTATTATTTTTACGCCTAATTCTAAGGCTTTTTTATTCTTTCCCGATGTTGAATTAATATCGTTATTTATCAGATAGTCGGTTTTTGAACTGACCGAACTCGAAACCTTGCCTCCGGCACCTTCAATGGCAGCCTTTAAGGCTCCTCTATTTTCATATTCCACTAAAGAACCTGTTATAACAAAGGTCAGTCCTCCGAAAAAGTCCTTTTTTGCTTTTCCTGTTTCATCAAGTTCCAAAACTTCCAAAAGATTTCTTACCTCTGCCAGTTTTTCTTCATTTTTAAAGTATTCCACAAAGGAATTTGCCATAATCTCACCTATGCCCTTTATCTCCTTAAGCTCAGCTTCCGAAAGATTCATCACTCTTTCAAAACTTCCGTTGCAGTAGTCAACTATTATCTTTGCATTTGCCGAACCTATTCCGGAAATTCCAAGCCCGTACAGCAGTCTTTCCGGTGTTGTGTGGGACGCCTTTTTTATAGCTGAAATCAGATTATCAAAAGACTTCTCAGCAAACCCCTCCATAGATGTTATTTCTTTCCTGTGTGCATCCAGTTTAAATAAGTCTGCAAACTCCTTGATAATCCCATTTGAAATAAATTTCTCCAATGTGGCTTCACTCAATCCGTCTATATTCATAGCGTCTCTGGAAACAAACAGCCCAAAACTCTTAATATGCTTTGCAGGGCACTTGGGATTGGCACAGTGAAGGGTTTTCACTCCATTTTCTTCAGAAACGACAGCTTCCCCCTGACATACGGGACAAAACTTGGGGATTTCTATAGAATCACTTTTCGTCAGATTTTCTGCAATCTGCGGAATTATCATATTGGCTTTATATACTGAAATTCTATCGCCTATTCCCAGCTTTAAATCCTGTACCATGCTCAAATTATGTACCGATGCTCTGGACACGGTGGTTCCCTCAAGCTCCACCGAATCAAAAACTGCAATAGGATTAATCAATCCTGTTCTTGAAGTACTCCATTTAATTTCCCTCAACACTGTATCTTCCCTTTGGTCAGCCCACTTAAACGCTATGGAATCCCTTGGAAACTTAGAGGTGCTTCCAAGGGATCTCCCATACTCCATATCGTCGTAAAGAAGCACAAGTCCGTCCGAGGGAAAATCGTTTTCTCCTACTCTGCTTTCGAATCTACCTATCTCATCTACAATGGTTTCATGGTTCACCACAGCATATTCTACTACATCAAAACCCTGATTTGTGAGCCATATAAACTGATTCTGCCGGCTGCCGGCAAAATCAACTCCCTCTGCTTCGACCAGAGAAAAGGCAAAAAATTCAACATTTCTCGACTTGGTAATTCTCGGATCCAGCTGTCTCACCGAGCCGCTGCAAAGGTTTCTCGGATTTTTATATTTTGCTTCCACATCATCTATGGTTTCATTGATTCTGGCAAATTCAGAATAAGTAATCACCGCCTCACCACGCAAAACCGTTCTTCCTTTATGGGAAATTCCTAAAGGCACATTAGAAAATACCCTGGCATTATTTGTTATTACCTCTCCGGTGGTTCCGTTCCCCCTGGTAAGTGCCTTTGTCAGTTTTCCGTCTTCATAGGTCAAAACTATTGTAAGCCCATCGAGTTTCCATGAAAGGATTCCCTTCTTATCTCCCAGCCATGTCACAAGTCCCTCTCTGTCCTTGGTTTTATCAAGGGATAGCATAGGACTTGAATGAACTTCTTTAGGCAGTTCTGATAATACCTCGTAACCTACATTACGGGTCGGACTTCCGGAAAGAACCATGCCCGTTTCCTTTTCCAGCCTCAAAAGTTCATCGTAGAGTTCATCGTATTTGAGGTTTGACATTACTTCCTCTGATTTTTGGTAGTATGAAAAAGCAGCCTCATTTAACTCTGCCACTAATTCTTTAATTCTTTTCTGTTTATCCATAATAATATCTCTGTAAAGTCTCTCTAACGCTATATTTTTTTCAGAGGTGCAACACCCTTTGCAAGTTTTTTCAGTCCTCCCTCATCAAACATAACAGATACTGTCTTTTCCGAGGCTTCCACAACCATTCCTTCACCAAACTTTCCATGTCTTACTCTGTCGCCGGGAGAAAAATCCGTATCCGCAAAGGCGACCTTTCCGGCAGTCTCCATAGTTGCATATCTAAGGGAGTCGTAAGGTTTAAATGCCTTCCCTGCATAACCGTCCGCACTTCCCGTGTCAACCCCCAAGCTGCTTCCGAAACCGAAGGATTTTCTCTCATATACTGCGTCTCCTTGTACGAGACTCTTGTCCAGTTCTCGCAGAAACTGCGATTCTCTGGTATATTCCGTCCTGCCGAAACGCACCCTTTCAGCTGCACTGGACAGACATAAAAGTTCTTTTGCCCTGGTCATGCCCACATAACAAAGTCTCCTCTCCTCTTCCATTCCGGAAATACTGTCAAAGGCTTTATTCCCCGGAAATAAACCGTCTTCAAGACCGGGCAGGAACACAACAGGAAATTCCAGCCCCTTTGCACTGTGCATTGTCATAAGCGTAACCGCATCCTGAGTTTCATCATAATTGTCCACTTCAGCAGCCAAAGTAAGCTTTTCCATAAACTCTTCTATTGAGGGTTCTTCCGTTCCGTTTTCATAATCGTATATTTCCGATTTGAATTCCATCAAATTTTCTATTCTGCCTTCTGCCTCAACAGTTTTCGCTTCCTCAAGCGCTTTCAGGTACCCCGTTTTAACAAGAAGAATATCGTAAATGTCGGAAACTCTTAAATTTTCTCTTTCAGCCCTGCATAAACTTATACACTCAACCATCTCCTTAACTCTGTCATAGGCTCTGCCGGGCAATGTTTCCTGAACCTCTGAATCCTCCAAGGCATCCAGCAGGCTTTCTTCTCTAACGGCGGCGAATGTCTGTATTTTTTCAACGGTCTTGTCTCCCATTCCACGCTTAGGTTCATTGATAATTCTTCTCAGAGACAAATCATCGGCGGGATTCACCACAAGCCGCATATATGCCATCATATCCTTAATTTCTTTTCGGTCATAATACCTCATTCCCGACAGCACTCTGTACGGAATCCCCTGAGCAGTCAGGCTTGCTTCAAAAAGCCTTGACTGTGCATTGGTTCTGTATAATATTGCAAAGTCCGTCAAAGCCCTGCCGTTACGCTCCATAAGGGCAATCTGTCTGGCAATGGAGCCGGCTTCTTCCTTGTCGTTATCGGCTCTGAAATATCTCAGCTTTTCTCCTTTATCCGCCTCTGTCCAGAGCTTCTTGTCCTTTCTGCTTCTGTTATTTCTGATAACGGAGTGTGCTGCCGCTAAAATATTGGCTTTCGACCTGTAATTCTGTTCAAGCTTAATAACCTTTGTCTCGGGAAAGTCTTTTTCAAAATCCAGTATGTTTCTGATGTCAGCACCACGCCACTGATAGATACACTGATCGTCATCACCTACAACGCAAAGATTATGATGAGCCTCTGCCATCATAGATATTAAACTGTACTGAATATGATTCGTATCCTGATACTCGTCCACCATTATATATTTGAAGCGATTCTGATATTTGCTGAGAATTTCCTCATTATTTTCAAAAAGTTTAACACAATTAAGCAGTATGTCATCAAAGTCCATGGCATTATTTTTCTTCAGCCTTTGGGAATATTCTCTGTATACAAGACTGATTGCCTTTGTTTTATAGTTATCTTCAACGGTTTCTGTATACTTTTCTGCGGAAATGCCTTTCTCCTTGCAGTCACTTATTGCAGCAAGCAAATATCTGGGTGGGAATTCCTTCTCATTCATACCCTTTTCTTTGATAATGCTCTTAACCAATGTCCTTTGGTCTGTGGTATCATAAATTAAAAAATTCTTCTCATATCCTATTGTTTCCGGATATATTCTCAGTATTCTAAGGCACATGGAATGAAAGGTCATAATCCACATATCCCTTGCTACGCCACCTACAAGTTCCTCCACTCTTCCCCTCATCTCAGAAGCTGCTTTATTTGTAAATGTCACTGCCAAAATGCTGTACGGGGAAATTCCCTGCTCTATCATATATGCAATTCTGTGGGTCATTGTACTGGTCTTTCCCGAACCCGCTCCTGCAAGCACCAACAGGGGACCGGATATCTGCTCAACGGCCTCTCTCTGCTTTTGATTTAAATTATCGAAACTCATCTGCTAATTTTATCTCCATTACATAAAAAAATAATATCACTATATAAAAAATAATGTCGCACTTATTTTAACATATTTGCGGCTATATAAACAGAAAAAAAAGAGTCCTCTGAACAAGTGTATACAGATGAATTACATCTCATTCTTGTAATTTATCACATAATACCAGACTATCTTATCCTTATTTTTCAGTTTGTATTCAGAAGCGGAAAGGTTTGGAATTTCACCGTTTACAGAGTACATCCAGCCGCTGTTTCTGCCTGCATCAAACTCTGCCAGATGACCTATTGAGCTTACATATACTCCCGAATATCCTGTCTTCTGCTCCTTTATGAAAGGAATTTTTTTCTCTCTGCATGCAGCCTTGAAAATATCATATACCGTACTGTTTTTCTTGATTTTGTATTCCTTCTTCTTTAAAAAATAGCCGTTTTTCGGTATATATTCTTTTATATCCCTGTTTTTTAATTGAGTCATATCCTTTGAAAGGGATTTACAGTTGATTTCAAGGGTAACTGAAATATCATTTCCCTTTACAGCTTTCTTTACCTTGTTTTCTGAATGGTCAGGTGCAATAATACGCATTGTGAAAAATGCTATAAGTCCGAAAAGCACCAAAATAACAGCCGTCGCTATAAATTTGTATTTTTTCCTCTTGGTTTTCTTAAACAGTTCGTCCTGCATTCTAACTCTCCATATTCTCCATATAATCTATTCAGGTTGCCTGCGGTAACCTATATACTTTCGTCAATCTAATATTATTTTTTTTCTGATACCACAGCTTTTCTCCATCGTCTTCCTGCATCTTTAATGTATCACATTTGACATATTATTATGTATGGCAGCAAGTAAATATCATGGATATAAAGCCGGAATTCATCGTCTTCTCAAAAAAGCAAATGAGGCAGGGTGACGGGGCCTGCCTCAAAATGAAAAAAGAATGAAAAGCAATTGGGGCTCCACAGATTTTACTAAATCTATATTCTATAGTCATACAAAAAGGACTGTGGCATGCCCACAGCCCGTATTCGCTGATGCAGTGTTTTCACAATCGGTTCACCGCCGATTAAAAACAATTTTATGCAGGTCTCCTGGCTTATGGATCACAGCTCGCTGCACCTTCCCGGTTTCCCAGTGGTATACCGCAGTTCGCTCCCCAATCACAGTGGCGGGACCGCTCAGGGTTTAAACCTGATTCCCTCTTAGCTTCCTGTTAAAGGAAGAACATAAAACGCATTTTCAATTGCAACCTCATTTTATCAAAAAATCCCCCTTATCGTCAAGGGGGATTTGAATATTTTTAAACAAACAGATTTGAGTATTTTGTAAAAAAGTGAGAAGACCTTGCATTTCAACGATAATATTGATAATGCCCGAACCGGTTTCATGCCGGACACAACGGTACCTCCTTCACCCAAAGATTACTTTCCTACGCTATCTTATACTATTTCACCTTTACAGATTTCTTTGCACACGGCTCTCCGTAGTAAATCCTGCCGCCACTCTTCTTATAAGGTGTTACCACTACATAGTAAGTTTTCTTTGATTTTAGCTTCTTCAATACAATATTAAGTTTTTTTGTATTCACAGTCTTTGCAGCCTTCATATTCTTATTCAAAGAATAGATTACCTTATATCCTGTAGCTCCGCTGAACTTTTTAATCTTCAGCTTTGCAATTTTCTTTCCCTTTGAAACCAAGAACTTTGTTGCAGCGATATAGTTATATTTAATTCCGCTGTATTTACCCTTTACTTTGCCTCTTACTGCAATGCATCTGACCTGAACCAAATCTTTATTCTCAAATCCTGAAAGTGTAATCTTATTTTTTCCCTTTGTGGATTTTGACTTCCAGGTCTTGGCATTATTTTTCTTAAAGTATACAATATAATCCTTTGCAGCACCTACTTTAGCAAATGAAACATACACTTTCTTTGACTTGACCTTTGCTGCAAGTTTCCTGATAACAAGCTTTTTCTTGTATTTTTCATCAGGGTTTGGCTTATTCGGTTCCTCAAGTTCTTTGTGCCAATCTCTTGTAAAGAAAAACTCTATTTCATCACCATCTTTGACTTCTTGTTTGTCAAGTGTAGTAGATGCCAGTTTTCCGTTGATCCTGAACATCCATCCGCTGTCCGGCCCTAAATCCAACTGACTTAAAACAGTGCCGTCAGGTGTCTTGACTCCGGTTATGTAACTTAGGCTGCCTGTATAGCTGTATCCATTTTCTTTAAATACCTTCTCCAGAACTTCTCCTGCAAAGGATTCCTTTGGAACAACCTTCTTGACCTTTTTAATCCATGTCTTCTTGGTTAAAGTTTTTTTATCAAAGCCGTTTAAGGTAAAATAGACACTAATTTTTTTGTTAGGGTCAGGGTCTTCACCTTTTACGCCTCTAATCTTAACTGTTTCGTTAACAGGCTGACGATACAGATCTTTGAACAGCTCCATCGCTTTTGTGTCACCCTTTGCACGAGCCTTAACGAAGTATTTGCCATAAACCTCATGGGTCAGTACGCTGGAAATGGTAACATTTGAATCGTACTCAGGTTTCTCCTCTGCCAGGAGAAGAGTATCATCTGCAATCAGGTTCGGCTTTGATGAGAAAAATCTTGAGTAGTTCGAATCCTGATAACCCGGAGAGCCGATTCCCTCTCCTCCCGGATTCTCAACCTTGGTATCAAGTCCGATACCTGACCATGTCTTTTCCTTATGGTTGTATACATATTTTATGCCGGTTTCATCCTTGACAATCTCCTGGAAAGGACGGAAATTTGAGGTAATGTCAAATTTGTTCTGATTTTCACCTTTAAATCCGTTATAATATCCGTATTTCGCACTTGTCATCAAAGCTTTTGCTTCTTTGATTTCTGCTTCGGTCAACGGCTCTACCGTAATCGGGATTACCTTTTTAGCTTCTGCACCGCTTTCGGTATCCTTGATTTTAATTGTAATATTAACTTTCTTTGCCGTTTCTTCCGGTAACGGTCTGTAGATTTTCAGACTAGACACATTAGGTAATAGCTCAGTGCTGTTACTCTTGAACCACGGTTCTGCAACATCGTGATCATCACTGTCTATTGTCATCGGGCAATATTTGCCATCAATACCTATATCCCTCGTAGTGGGAAATTTGAGACTTCCTTTTACATGTTCAAGGTCAACCTTTTCATCACTTCCGAAATCTCTGATGCCTTTCTTTTCAAGGGCATCTTCCAAAGCTTTCTGAAGTTTTTCAGATGTATTCTGGCTTCCCTTTACAGTTAACTTGAACTGTTTTTTCAGCTTGGCAACAGCTTCATTTTCTTTTGGATTCTGATCATTGGTCTTCGCATACTTTACAGTGGCGGTCAGAGTAACTTCCTTATCCTCTTTGCTCTTTTTAACTTTGCCTATCAGAGGTTCATAAAGAACAGTATCTGAATCACCCTGTGGTTCCTTAATTTCAATAACGCTCTTGTCACTGCTCTCCCACTGTATAGATGCAAGTTTCTGCTTTGTGTTCTTTCCGCCAAAATACCTGATAAGATTGAGATCTGAAACAATTTCTTTTTCTGAACTGTTCTCACCTTTGATGTCATTGAATGTCAATTTATCCAAGAAATCTTCTTTCAGTGAAGCAACTAACTTATCAATATTCCAAAGCACATTGAACTTCTTTTTAGTCTGCTTTACCTCTGTTCCCTTGTGCAAATCAAAGGTGACTTCAAACTGTGCATACGGACGATTATAAAACGGTTTTTCATTAATCTTGAACGGGTCTGCAAAGAAATATGTTATAGCACCGTCAGCAGCAATCTTAGCTTCTCCCGGCGCAATTGAATTGCTCTCCTCAACCTTTGCAACACTTGTGGTTATTCCTTCAAAGTTCTTGCCATTGCTATCCTTACACTTCTTAATGAAGCTTTCCATAGCAGTATTTACATTTTTATCTTCCCCGAATTTCATATCTAACAGAGGAAGACCTCCGCATTTCTCTGCAGCTTCTTTCAGATACTTGGCATCATCCGACTCAGGTGTATCATCCGGAGCAACCTCAGAGAAATTTTCTATTTCAGCATAATGCTTTTTGTTATCGCAATCTGTAACGATTACCTTATACTGAGAATATCTGCTCTTATTATCCTTTGTAACTTTCAAAGTATCTTTTGTTTCACCGGAAATATCCTCATACTCTACCTCCGGTTCTTCCTCATATTCACCTTGGTACCACTCAGTACATTTCTGCCATTGAAACTTAACATCAGTCGGAGTCTTACCGTCTTTTCCTGTTACTTCAGCTTTCAGGACTCCTTGTGATACACGCTTGATTTCAACCTTGGTTACAGGAACCTTCTCAGGCTCCCCTTCGTCTGCATAGGCTGTAAAAATGCCCGCCGGCATGAAAGTTACAACCATAAGCAGTGCCATAAGACCTGCTGCGGTCTTCTTTAACCATCCTTTCATAATAACTCCTTTTCTCCTATACTCATCAACTAAAAAATGACCATCCCTCAGGGGATTCACACAATAACCACCTTGACCGTTATGCGTATTCCGTTGCACTTCGCCACCACATAGGCGGTACCCTTATTCTTCTTTGCCTTTACAACACCTTTAGAGGAAATACTTAAATACCTTCCGTCAGATTTTCCTTTCAGGCTGTACCTAACCTTACCCTTAGGCTTATTCTTGGAAACTTCCAACTTATAGCTCTTCCCTCTCTTCAGCTTTATAACGGTTTTTTTCAACTGAAACTGGCAAACCTTTACGGTGAGTTTCTGTTTGATTCCGTTACAGGTAAAAATAACCTGTCCCATTCCGATCTTCTTCGCCTTTATAGTTCCGTCTTTATAAAGGGTAAGATATTTCTTGCTCTTGTTATCTGCAAACTTATAGTATACTTTTCCCTTAGGATTCCTCTTGCTAATACTAGCTTTGTACTTTTGACCCGGGTTCAAACTGACTTTATTTGTTGAAAGTTTAAATTCCTTAGGCGTAACCTTGACTGAGCAGAAAGTTTCATCAGCACCTTTACAGGTAACATAAATTAAAGTCTTTCCCGGCTTCAACGCCGTAACATTACCCTTTTGGTCAACTTTGGCAACCTTATTATTGATGGATTTCCACTTAATGATATCGCCGGTTTTTTTCCCTTTGAGTTCTGCCTTCAGCTTATAAGTCTGCCCCTTGTACATTGAAAGTTTTGTCTTGGAAAGTTTTAAGACTTTTTTCCCTATGTCTTTAGAGCGAACTATGGTTACAGAGTATTCTTTAGTTTCAGTTCCATTTTCAGAGGTTACTAAAAGTTTTACAGTAGAGGCTTTGCTTCCTGCCTGGAAATACACAGGATACCTTGGGTTGTCACCTGACGTTTCAGGTTTAATATTACCCTCTTCATCCAGCTGATCCTGTGAATTTGCAACATTTTCTGCCGGCTTCACCTTCAGTTTCGCACCCTTTTGCTGAAGTTTCGGCCAGATATTGACAAATCTATTATCTGCATTAAATAACTTTGTATGATAAGTTGAACTATCCGGCTTGAACTTAGGAGTGTACTCCAAGAGAGCATCTGAATTTTCATCTAAAGTGTACGCATCCTGATTGGTTTTCGATATCCTCAGGTCAGAAAGAAAAACATTACTGCTTGCTTGCACAATTTTTAAGGTATAAGTTTTCTTATAGGTTACAGTCTTTCTGCCAATATTCTCCTTTAAGGTTACCACAACCTTATTCCTGTCTTTAACAGCTACATCTACTGACTCACCGGATTTAACTTCCCTACCGTCAATTTCAATTTTTTGTCCAGCAGGTGCCTTAGGAGTTATATTGACCTTATTTTCCACAATTTTGTCAAGAACAATTTCATATTTGCTATTTGTTGAGGAAAATTTAGGTACCCACTCTCCCTCGACACCGTTTTTCTTATCTTTTACTGACAAACTCGTCAATTTTGCTGGGTTTCTCTCCACTGCCATGAGGTGATTGCTATCATTTTTATAATATATAATTCCATTTTCATCACAACACAGAGGACTTATACAGTACTGTTGCATTTCCTTTTCCGGTGTAAAAAGAGTCTTGCATTCTCCAGAATTCATTCCCGGTTTATCCTCAATGAAGAAAATCCCACCCGGTGGTGTATTGCAGGTGAAATAGACTCTGACTTTTCCGGTTTCTCCGGTATTGGTGGATAACAATGCCTGTGCCTTGGAACCTCCCGGAGTATTTACGGCTCTTTCTATTTTAAGGGTATCTGCACTCAATACCATCATCTTGTGATTTCCGGTACTTCCAAATTGGTTGCCTGAATCCACTGCACCTATATACAATCTGTTATTAGATATAACAGGAGAACCGGTTACTATTTTTTTCTCCCCTAATGACTGTTGCTTTATAGAAGCTTTATTGAATTTACCGTTGTCTTTCATGCCCACCTTATATACACTGCCTGTATAAGTGGTAAAATAAAGAAAATTTCCGCTTCTGACTACCGTACTTCGAATGGCACTATCCACATTATCTATCTTGTCTATAACAGCTCCTGTGTCGGGATTAACTGAATATAAAATAGATTTTCCTTTCTCCCCGTCGCTGCCATCCGAGCCGAACACTGCATACCTTTCGCTTACATAGGCTCCTACCCAGTAAAAGCCCCTTGCACCATCTCCGTTCTGGGAAGGATCCAGTGACCATTTCGGACTTTGGGTGTCTTTACCCTTGACATCAAAGCAAAGGAAACGCCCTTTTTTATTATTCCATGTTCCAGTGTACACTTTTCCATTCTTATATACAACAGGACTGATGGTCTGCTCATTCTTATAGGCAGAACTTACCCAAACTGATTTCATAGTCTTTATGTTTACACACTGAATCCTGCCATTATCCAACTGTATAAATACATAGGGTTCATTATTTGTATGGCTGTCCTTTGCATAGGCTATGGGATTCATAGCATACCTTGCATTGCCGGATAAACTCGTTTTTCTCAGAATGTCTCCATTCTCTTTGTCTAACTCCAAAAGTTCATTTTTAGACGCAGAATACAATTTATCTCCTACAATGATAGGCGGAGTACAGGAGTTTCCCATAGCTCCCTCTTTTGATAATTGTGTGCCCCATTTAAGTGAAGTCTCGTCTGCCTTATCCGGAAGCTTAACATCGGTCACGCAATTGTGGTCATCATTTCCGCCGAAGCTTGTCCAGTCCTGACCGTAAACCGCTGGTGAGCCTGAAAACACAACGGCTATTGCAACTGCAACCGAAATCGTCAACAGTTTATAGCGATTTAAAATACTTCTACTCATACTTTTGCTCATGAAAATCTCTCCTTTCATATTATTTATATTTTCACGCATCCTCATCTAAAAGCTGCGTAACTACCACCAACCTCGCTTATCTCCCTCTGCCAAATCATTTCCGAGGTTCACGGTAAATCTCAGATGAACAACAGAACCGTCACTTAAAGCTGTTGATGAAAATCCTTGTTTTATACTTGCTCCGTCTAAATACGCAACCCATCCCGAATTTTTTGTAAAGTCAAACTCTCCCAAACTGTCATTATAATGTTCTGATGAAGTCCACGGTATACCGCCTGCCATTTTTTTATAATGTTCCAAAATTTTGGGATGTATCTGTTTTCCTGCTGCAATACCCTGTTTATATATTCTGGAAAGATAAAAACCTCTCTTAACAGTTCCTCCATCCCCTTTTTTATACCCGATTCCGGACTCTTTCATGCATCTTGTCAAAGCCGATGCCATGGATTCTTTTGAATATATCTTCACTTCCTTAGTTAATATATTGGGATTTTCGATTACTTCTGCACTGATTTTAACCGTTACACTAAACTTTCTCTTTTGTTTTGAGCTTATTCGCCAAACGGTTCTCCTCAGCGTTGCAGTCCTGCCCTCTTCATCTTTAGCTTTGATTATAATTATGTTTTCGCCTTTTTTCAAGGAACCCAGATAATTATATCCCGTTCCCTCTCTCCCAACGCTTGTTATCCGTTTAGAGTTGAAATAGACTTTGATATTAAATGCATCAATCGGCTGCTCACCATGATCTTTTGCGTGAACTGAAAACGCAAATTCTTTCCCATGGACTGGCATACCGTCTTTAATTGAAGTCTCTATCACAGGATCCTTAGAATTAACCTTCTTCTTATTTTTAACGGGTTTTCTGCTCGTATCTTTCGGATTATTAATTCTTATCCACCCGTTTGAAGGCTTTGAGGCACCCCTTTTTCTTGGTCTCTTAATCTTAGACCCATTGCTGCGGCTCTCTTTATTCTGACCTGCCCTGGCTTTATTCGGCTTTTTTTTAAGTAAGTTTTCCCGTGCTTTCTCTATTTTCTCGTGTTCGGAACGTTGCTTTTTGTCAAGCTTATAGCCTTTTCCTTTGATATAGACCTGAGAACGGGAAGCGGATAAATTCTTAATCTGATTATTCGGTTCATATCTGTTCTGATGAGCAAGTAAAATTCCTCCCATCACAACCAGACCTATTATCAATAGACCTGCGATAAAGTTGCCTTTGCTTATATTCAGTTTTTTCTTAAATAAATCTCTCATAAATACAGCTCCAAAGACCTTGTCAAAATATACGGTCCTGCAATAAAAAAACCTTCTAAACGAAGAAGGTTCCATGAAACAGCAATGACCGTAATTCAAAAGTTCAGGATGTCATCTGAGGTGTCATACATACACTTCGTTCCGCCTTAAACGATCTCTACACATCCTACTTGCCGTTTCTCCTATCCCTCGCAGTATCAAACAGCATCTGCAAAACCGGTATCCTGACTATACCTAAATTCTATTCCAAATTGAGGTTCACAGTGGCGTGACCGTGTAAGATTTTCACTTACTTCCCCCTGTTAAGCAGATATTATTCAATTAGTTAAAGTATAACATAAGGCGCCGGTCTGTGTCGATAGCCTTTAAAAGTTATAGTCAATCTTTATACGGAGACTTATATACATCTAAATTTGCCTCTTTTATTTCCGCAAGCGTAGGTTTTGGATTCTTCTGAAGCAAATCAAAGGTTCTATCAATGGCTTTTTCAATGGTTTTCCAATAATTTGTTTTCTTAAAATCAGTAAGAATTTTTTTCTTAATTTTTTTGTATTCCTTTAAGTCGGATATTTCTTTTTTTTCATATTTAATTATAGTTTCATTCTTTAAAATAGAAATTTTTTCGATATTATAAAGTTCGCGAGCAGTAATTCCAAGTTCCTTATATATGTTCCCATAATCTTTTTTAAAATTATCCGCTTTTTTAAACTCACTTAAAAATCTCTCTACTTCTTTTCCCCCTTCTTTTTTTGTAAAGCCATATCCTTTATCAAAAGCATATCTAAATCTTCCTTCTGAAAATATAATATTCTCTTTAACTTTATCTCTTAAATTTTCTTTGTTTAAACCTTTGTGTTTTCCTATCAAATATAAGAAATATACATCCGGAAAAACACTTTTATCATCTAACCTTTTCCTATATTGACTTGCTTTGAGGCGGAGCTTTTCTGTTTTTTTAAATTCCTGTTTCTTCTTCTCTACATCTTCTTTACTTATTTTTTCTTTGGAAATTTTTT
>ERZ772906.66-NODE-66-length-59140-cov-42.496268_pt1 | contig 59140 bp, 69 predicted proteins | sample MGYA00511338_ERZ772906 | MGnify/ENA primary metagenome ERZ772906 (study PRJEB29015, sample SAMEA2738076) | human oral metagenome | biome: human oral; feature: human-associated habitat; material: saliva | place: China | collected 2212 ... | reverse complement strand
GCCGTGTAGCTGATGAGGTTCGTGTTCGCGAGCTTACCGGGGTGCGCGTACTCCTCACCAGGAGACAGGGGCACGATCTGGACGAGCATGTCGCCCATCTGAATGCGATCGCCCTGCCCCGGCTTGACGTGCTGGTCGAACGTCGCCCCGTACGCGCCCTGAGCCCACGTCGCCGCGGCCACGAGATCGTCGTAGACCTTCTGGTTGTCCCACAGCGGGTTCACCTCGTCACTGACCGAGTAGGAGTCGTCGTAGACGGGCGTGTAGATGTGCTTGGGCTGGTACCGGTGGATCAGGGTGTCAGCCCACCCGATGTGGTCGGAGTGTGGGTGCGTGCCGATGAAGAAGTCGAGGTTGGAGGAGTTGATGCCCAGACTATCGAGGTAGGGGCGCACCTGGTCTTCCTGCCCCCACAACGCGATGTTCGCGCGCTTCGGGTAACGGGGGTCCGACCCGTCTGGGTAGTCGTTGTCGTCGCCCGCGTCCACGATGCCGAAGTGGCCATTCGACTCCACGACGATGCAGTCGGCACCCGACAGGGACAGGATATGCACCTTGTCGTTGCCGACGCTCCCATCCGGTTGTGTGGTGACGAGGGGCGGGGTCTGCTTCGACGGCACTGACGGCACGGGCGCGGGAGCCACCTGGACGTCGGGGCGGGCCGCTCGAGCGTCCATCTCAGCCTGTTGAGCGTCAGCCGCTTCCCGATCCTCCTCGGACACGGACGGGTTGCTAGGAGCCACGATCGACGCATCCCCAGACGAGGAGTCCGTCTGCGACGGGGCGGCGAACGAAGTGGCGGGGATTAACGCCAGAGACAAGGCTGCTACCAGCCCCACCCCGACGGTGCGAGAACGATTCATTGAGGGAGTGTTCCTTTCTGTGGAAACATGGGAGAGTGCTCTCCCATCTTAGAGCGCGACACTGCGCCACTGGCGTTTGGTTGCAAGAAACACCTCCAGGCATGACGAAAGGCCCCCAACCAGAGAAGAGAAAAGATGGTCGGGGGCCTTCGCCGTTGTGAGGTGGGGCCCTTGGATGCGTGCTGACATCGTTTAACTCCCCCCAGGCCGATGTCCAAAACCATTGGAGGAGCAGAGTCCCTTGGTGCCCAGGCAGCCTCACACTACCTGGCTTAGGAGGATCGCCAATGGCGACCGTGCGCATTGTGGGACTCGAACCCACACGCCCAAAGGCACTGGAACCTAAATCCAGCGCGTCTGCCAAATTCCGCCAAATGCGCTTCACGCCAACCCGCCCCGCAAGACGGGCTGACAGTGTGATTGCTTCTCTCTCTGTGTAAAGCTAGGTAGTCCCGGAGGACACCTAGCAGCTAGGTAGCTGCATCTCTTACGAGAACAGCCGTGGACTGTACGGGACTCGAACCCATAACCCCCTGCTTGCAAAACAGGCGCTCTACCAGTTGTCGCTAACAGCCCATAGGCGGGGCAGTGGGAGTCGCACCCACACGTTCCATTCGTGCGCATCGAACGGATCGCGGCTGAACTATACCCCTGACGAAAACAGTTCCGACTATCCACCGGGGAGATCAACCCCCAACGGTTAGCTTTCGCTGCCTTCGCACGCGAACAAGTCGCGCTCTGCGACGGGACTCGAACCCGCAACCTCCAGGACCTACAGCCTGGCGCTCTTCCGATTAGAGCTACGCATTGTGGACTTCGAAGGACTCGAACCCTCATCTTCCCCGCACTGCGGCGGGTTGCTTTCCCCGGTGAGGCCACGCGTTGCCCCAAGTTAAGCTAGAAGCCCAGGTGTGGCGTGCGGGAGTCGAACCCGCCCCCGGCAGTCTTGTTGATGCTCCACCAGTTGAGCTATACCCTGTACTCGTGTTTCCACCCACTGCGGGGTGGCCCTTTCGGGGTGGCGGGACTCGAACCCGCATCCTTCAACTCTTTCATGCCGTGCGGCCCACGCCGCTCACGCCACAAGATCACTATTAAGTTAGAGAACCTTATTGTTTGGCCCTGCATCCCGGAGTCGAACCGGGGTCGCACTGGCATGTTCCGCTGGTCTACCGTTGACTTATGCGCAGGGCCTTTGGCCGGAACCACCAGCCGCGAGGATGGTGATACCCACCCCCAATGTCAACTTGGTTCTTGTTGACATCCGTCGGGGTGACAGGATTTGAACCTGCGACCCTCTGCTCCCAAAGCAGATGCGCTACCAAGCTGCGCTACACCCCGTATTCAGTTTCACTGCCATTGGTTTGTGGCGGTGGAGCCGCTCGAGGGGGTCGAACCCTCAACCGTCCGCTTACAAGGCGGATGCTCTGCCAGTTGAGCTAGAGCGGCGTGTGCTGCCCGAGGCTTATTAGCGTCGAGGTCGTTGCCTCGGGCAGCTGTCCCTATCACACTTGCCAGGAGTCGGAGAATTTTTCCTCCTGACATGGACTAATTTAGCAGCGTGCGGTTCCGTGTGCAACAGTTAGGAACCCATATTCTGGTTAAGTGGATCACAAGCGTCTTGGGGTGGAGAAAAGCCCCAGGCTCCACACGAAACCTGGGGGTATCCCCTACCTGACGCGCTCAGGCACTTACTTCACTCAGACCCAGAAGTAACGCGCCAAGGTAGGGGACGTTTCTCGGACCTCCCCGTCAGTTGCCGAGCTCGGACACGGCTGTATCCACGTCGGCCTGAGCGGAAGCAACGTTCTCCTGGGCGGAAGCGACGGCATCCTCAGCCTCGACACGGTTGGCAACTGCGTCAGCCACGCCCGCGAGCGCGTCCTCAGTGCCCTTGTGTGCGTCGGTGAGAGCCTTGTCGGCGGCTGCGACGTCCGCAGCGTTGTTGGCGGCGGTGTCATAGGCTTCCTGAGCGGATTCCTGGGCCTTCGTGGCTTCGGTTGCGGCCTGGGTAGCCTGCTCGACGTCCTGCTGGGCGGGTGCGACCTGCTCGGCCTGTTCGCGGGCGAAGTCGTCGGCCTGGGTGGCCTTGTCCTGTGCCTTGGCCTGAGCGTCGGACGCTTCGGTCACGGCCTGGCGGGCGGCGGCGGGGTCAGCGTTGTCGCGGTCTGCGACGGCCTGGTCGCGCGCAGTCTGAGCAGCCTCGAGGTCAGCCTGGGTCTTGTCGGCGGCTTCGGTGGCCTTCTCGACGTTCTCCGTGTCACGGGTGACGGTGGCCTGTGCGCTGTTGAGGGCGGCCTCGAGGTCAGTGAGGGTTCCCGCAGTCTCGATCTTGGAGACCTTGGGGGCCTCCTTCGTCTCCACGTCGCCCTCGTAGGCGGGGTAGGCGTGCGTGGGCGAGTAGTTCGGGTCGAAGGCGGTGGGGACAGGCTTACCGCCCCACACGTCCGCGCCAGTGGGAGCGTAGGTGTAGGCTCCCTTGGTGTTCTCGTCGGCGATGAGGCCAACGACAGCGATGTGGCCGTCTTCGCTAACGCCGATACCGAACGCGTTGATGCGTTCGTTGAGCATCGTCGCGTCGGCAGAGCGGATGCTGTGGAAGGCGTCGAAGGCGTCCTGAGCTGCCTTGAGGGGGTTGTTGTCTTCCCAGCTGGTGCCGGTTGACAGGGAACCGTAGGGGCGGTTGGTCAGTCCGTTGGGGCTGGTCTTGTCCCAGTCGCCCATGTTGGGGCCAACCATGAACCCGGGGTTCGTGTCGGCGTGCGCCTGTGCGAAGGCCTGCACGTCAACCCCGATGGGAGCCGGGGCAAGCCCGTACTGCCCTCGGTAGTCGTTCATCATCTGGAGGAGGAACGCTCGAACAAGTTCCTGCTTCTCAGAGACAGTCAGGCCGTCCCAGTTGATGCCGCCGGCTTCGGCGGCCTGCTTGGCTGCGTCGAGGTTCGCCTGGGCCTCGTTGAGGGAGGCGGTAGACGCTTCGAGAGCAGCCTTCGCCTCAGCCTTCTTAGCCTGCGCGTCAGTGTTCGCGCCCTTCGCGGAGTCCAGGGCAGCTTCGGCATCGACGGCGGCGTGCGCTCGAGTAGCCTGGTCGGCCATGACGGTGGCGAGGCGATCCTGCGCATCCTTGAGGACGGCATTCGCCTTGTCGAGGTCAGCGTGAGCGGTGTCGGCTTCACCCTTGGCCTTGTCGGCCTGGGTGCGGGCATTAGCCAGCGCAGCCTTCGCGTCGTCGAGCTTCTTCTGGGCGTCGGCGGTAGCGGCCTTCGCGTCGTTGAGGTCGTTCTTCGCCTTCATGTACGAGACGGCCCCGGCGGGGTCGTTCTTCATGGCAGCGTCGAGCGTGGCCTTCGCGTCGGCTTCCTTGGCCTTCGCATCCGCGAGCGCACCCTGGGCGGCGGTTTCCGCATCCTGAGCTGCGGAAAGCCGGTTCTGCGCGTCGGCTAGGGCGTTGTTCGCGTCCAGGAGCGCAGCTTGGGCGGCTGCGAAGCGGGCCTGCGCGTCGGCATGGCCCGTGTCGGCGGACACGGTGTTGTCCGGGACATATGCCGGCACATATGTGGGGACGTCGAAGTTGCCGCCCAGGACGGGGGGCTGCGTGTAGAAGCCACCGTTACCGTAGGAGAAAGCGGGGCCTCGCCCCAGCCCCAGCTGAGAGGAGGAGAAGGCGGGCGTCTTGCCCGTGGTGCGCGGTGCGGCGATCGGCGCTCGCGGCGTCGTGGGAGCGACCGGCGCAGTCGGAGTCTGGGTTGTGGGCGCTGGTGTAGCAGGCGCGGGGGCCGTGGTGGAGGGCTGCTGCGCGACTACGGGGGCCTGCTTGGCTGGGGCGGTCTTGTCGGGGTTGGTGCACGCGCCGAGAGTGGCAGCGGCAGTAAAAGCGACGAGCGCCGCAATGATCTTCTTGGTGTTCATGGTTTTCCTTCTGGATTGTATTGTCGAGTGAAGTAACATCCCGAATCGGGACACTACATACCATATAGTGCCCGAATCGGACATGCAAGTGGGAGCGAATCCGCGCATACACGAGCGCCCCAGAGTGGGGGTTGTTGGTCCCTTGTCCTGGGGCGCTCTGGCGGGGCTGGTTACTCGTCCATGATCTCGCGATTCTTGTCGGAGTCGAGGAGTAGGGCGATGAGGCGTTGCATAGGGGGTTACTTCCTTTCAGGTTGTGCTGCGTCGGGGCAGCGGAGGCTGTCGAGCAGAGTCTTTTCTGCTATCGCGCTAGTTTCAAGGGCCTGGCTCAGAGCGTCAGGGTCGTACATTGGGGTTTCTCTTTCTCTCCTTGATGGGTTGGGCTGGTTCTATGTTACTTGCGGGGGGGGAGGCTTGTGTCTAGTGCACATATCCCAATACTTGGTTAAGTGGGTCACATGCGGTTTGGTGTTGGGATCGGACAGGGGCGCACATCCTCAGCGAACACCGCCCTACCTGCACCGTCCATGCGCCCCACAACCAGCACTCTCACGCCGAGCATCCGACGCATCAGCGGCACCGCTTGCTCACGCACCCACACCTGCACGGTTCGCCCGCTGACTTCATCGACTAGGAAGAAGCCGCGGCCACGCACGTCCGCCGTGCCCTGTAGGACACCTGCGACACCTCTCACGCTTGCTCCTTGTTCGCGGGGAGTACCCAGATCGTGTTGAAGCCGACCCGGCCTGACTTGTGATCGACGGGGACGTGCAGCCACCCCCACTGGCCTGTGCTGGTGACGGACGTCAGGAACGCTTGGGAGATGCGTGTTTCGTCGAGTTTCGACACGAGGTCCGCAGTGTCGGGGGTTTGGGAGTCCCAGACGCTAACCTGCTGTTGAGTGAGGGTGCTCAGGAAGCTCACGACGCGAACAGGCACGGGTGCGGGTGGCGTGCTTTTGAGGGGGAGGTGGAACCCTTCTGTGGGATCGTCATCGGGGTAGCAGTAACCTCTGGGATCGAGGGTCCAGTTCTGGCTGGCCATGAGGGGCGTGTCCTTCGTGGTTAGTTGGTGGGTGGGGCTGGGAGTTTGTCGTCGTAGAGGTCGTGCTTGTAGGCGAGGTCTTCGCCAGTGCTGAGCGCGTATTGGCCGCGCATGGGTACCCATCCTTGGTTTCCCCACATGTCGATGAGGTTTGTGATGGCCCGGTCGAAGTCGCTGTTGTACTGGGCCCACAGAGCAATAGGGGCAGTGTCCCGGTAGCGGGTCGTGAACGGCGACTCGCGGACGACAGACAAATACAGCGACGTGTTGTAGGCACACAGGGGGAACATGTAGCGTTCGACGGTTCGCGCGAGGGGCTTGCGCGACAACATCAGCGTGTAGGGCACGATCTTGTCGAGAAACGTCTTGGGGATGCAGTACAGGAACGCGCCGTCAGGGTATTCGTCTGACTTCGGGGCGCGTTGGGCGTACTTGAAGCCGTCAGGCATGTTGTTCGCCTGCTCGGGCGAGAGCCGCAGGTTGACTTGCGAGGCGATGGGGATACTGCCGGACGGGCAGGTGACGGGCTGGGTGCCGGTCTTCTCGTAGTACTCGTTGTAGGTTGTGATCTCGAGGGGTTTGTCGTAGCGGAAGGCGATGCTGCCTTTCAGGGGGGCTGCAACGTCGGGGAGGGATGCGTCCCACGGCTCGGTGACGATGAACCTGTCGGTCTCGAACAGGCGGGGGATGTCCCATCCTTGGGGTCGGAGCGCTTCGAGGGTGGGGAGGTAGTTGGCGTGGCGTGACCGCAGGAATGCCGTGTAGGCACGCTTCTGTTTCTTGTCGTACTCCTCACCGTCAAACTCCGGCATACCGATGGGCTGATTACTGGTTTGCTGGTAGGGACTGATCAGCATGGCGGGTGTTCCTGTCGTGGTCCTTTCGAGATGGTAAAGCGGAGGGACAGGATGTGAGTGTCCCTGCCCCTACGCATGTGGGGGTTAGTTGGCGTGCGCCCACTCGCTGAGGGTCATTACCCGCGACTTACGGGCGGTTGGAGCCGGCGTGTTCAGGGCGTTGAAGTTCCGTGAGAGCACGATCCAGCTTGGTTTGGAGGTTCGACGGACGGGGAAGCTCGTCGGCGACGTGTACGTGCCTTGCGGGTAGGTCACGTCAAGGTCCGGGTCGTAGGTTTTGACGAACTCGATGATCTCGCTGAGGGTCCGGTAGATCTCCTTGTCGAGGGCCGGCATGTTTGGCATGATGAACGTCATGTCGAAGGGAGCGACGTAGACGGTTGCTGTCTTGCCGGTGAGGCTGATTTCGACGCGGATCTGGTCGAACCCAATGAGCTTGCCTGTGCGGGGGTCTGTGACTTCCCACTTCTTCCCGATGTACGCTGCTCGCTTCGACTCGGGGGTGCCGGCCTTGAATGGGACAAGCCCCTTCAGGTCGTTCTTGCCTGCGGGCACCATGTCGTGGAGCAGGAGGTAATGCTCGTCAGACTTCATGACGGCTGGCTTGTACGGGAGGATGGCCTCGCCGCCCTTCTGCTTCTGGCAGAGCTTCGTCCAGAACTCCTTGTGGGCGACTGTTACGTTGCCGCCGGGCTCGGGGGTCATGCCGACGTACTTGTCGTATTCGGCGAGGTAGTTCCTGTAGACTGCGCTCAACCGAGTGAGGCTTCCAGGGGATACGAAGATACTGTTCGCCGTCTTGGTTACTTCGATGGGGCCGTTGCTTTGGCGGGCCTGCTCGAAGGTGAAAGTTTTGATGGGGTCACCGCTATCGGGGTCAACACCGTCATCGAGGGTGTCGGCAAAGAAGGGATACGACTTCACGTCAATGATGCCTTTGGACGTCTGCCACACGCCCTCCCACGTGGATGGGTTGCCCTTGAAGTGGAGGATACGCACGTTATCCTCGTCGCCTTCGACCCATAGGAATGGGTTGGCGCGCCAGCCTTCGACGCTGTTCCAGTAGCCGGTCATGTCCTCTAGGAGGAATGCCGGGTAGACGATATTGGCGTCGAGATCGGCGACGTGGAGGGCGACGCGACCGCCCTTGTGTTCGTACAGGAAGATCTCGACCTTGGAGGGTGTGCGGCCCGTAGGCCACTTGATAGGAGGAAGTGATGTCATTCGTTTGCTCTTTCCAGGGTTTCTCAGTGGTTGTGAGGTGTTGGCTTTATGGGGAGAGCATCGCTCTCGTTGATACGGCGACGCTTAAACGAGCACCCCGGCCACCCTACGTGAGCGCGAGGTGGCCGGGGTCTAGCTGAGGTCAGTGCTTCGCGATCCAGTCGCTCAGCTTGATGACAGAGCGTCGCGTGCCGAGGCGCTCGTCTGTTGACCAGGCGGGTGAGAAGGCGGCGCACATAATGGCGTCACTGTCCTTCGCAGTGAGGCGCAGGTTCGTCAGTGGGGCGTCGCGGTTGCCCGCGTAGTCGTAGACTGCTGCCGCTAGGGCGCGGTAGACGAGCTTATCGAGCGCATCCCCCATGGGGACGGCGAAGGACCGGTCCCATGGCTTCACGTAGGCCTCGATGAGCTTGCCTCCTGCGATGGGGGACAGTTCGATCTCGTCGGGCATGACAGAGCGGCCAGCTGGGCCGAGGAGCCAGCGTCGCTGAATCGTAGAGAGGCGCTTCTTGAGCGGGGTGCCCTTCGTGAATGCGATGAGCTTGGTATCCATCGCTTCGGCGTACTTCAAGGCGCTCTCTTCGAAGAGCTTCTGCGCTTCAGCACCGTTTTCGGGGATCTGCTCGTCGCTGTCGAATTCGACGCCGCACCGGCGCGCCCAGTACTCCGAGTCGCCGACCGTCCATGTGCCGACGTCGTGGATGAAGTCTGCCAGCCATTCGGGTGTGCGCCCGTAGTACGGGTCGGGCTTGTGTGCGCCGCCCTGGACGGCCTTGGCGAACAGCTGGTCGAGCGTGTTCTCCACCAGGGTTCCGGTCACCTTGTAGGTGTATGCCAGGTTGACGCGCCCGGTCTTGGGGCTGATCTTGGAGAACTCCCACTCTCCGTCCCACTGCTGCGGGTTACCAGAGAAGCTGGTGACGACGTATGGGGGCTGGCGGTCGGCGTCGAGGTTCGGGTCGTACACGAAGGGGTTTCGGTCGATCGACTTGTTCTCGAGGTATGGGTCGATGGTCAGGAGGTTCGCGGGGTACTCCTTGTCGTCGGCGCGCACGATGGCCGCGTAGCTGGCTGTGCTGCGGTTCGCCAGCATGATGGCCGCATGGTTGGGGACGCCGCTCATCGTTGGCCAGGTGAGTGGGAGACGTCGGTAGGCGCGTTCCTGGGGAGTGGCGTCGTCGTCAGGGTCTTCTGTGCCGGCGTCGGTATCGGCGTCATCATTGTCGGGAAGCTGGCCCTCGTAGAGGGGGACGATCCTCTCTGAGGACATTTTTCCCTCGAACTCGACTGATGCGTTGGGGTGGCGTAGCTGGTCGAGACTGTAGGTGATCTCCTTGCAGGTGACGGTCTCGCCGGTTGCGAAGTCGTAGGCCTTGAGGGCGTACCCGTCGTTCACGTAGAACGTGAACTGGTTTGTGTCCAGGTCCCACAGGTACGACACTGCGTCTTGGGCGTGGCTGTGTGTCTTGATGAACTTTTCAGCCGACTTGCGCGTGGCGAACGCGCGGGGCGTCATGTATCGATCCGACTTCTCGCGGCTTGTCAGAAGCTCTCCGTCGCCGTCGTCGATGCCGAGGCGGTACTCCTTCCCATCCTCGTAGTTTCGGGCTACGAGACAGTAGCCTTCCATGGGCTTGTGCTTGTCGTAGTACTTGTCGTCCTCGTCAGTCAGGTTGAAAGCACTGATGTTCTCCATGTTTGTGATGGTCTTCTTGAGGAGGTGCAGGAACTCCTCCTGCGTGTACCCGTCCTTGCCCGCGTGCTGTAGCGCGAACTGGAGGATCTGCGCGATGTGGGTGCTCCATTGGACTGTCACGTGCTGGACGGTGATGAGGCCGGTGCGCTCATCTCGGGTGATGGTGGCGTGTACGCCTCGTTGTCCCATTGGTATTCCTTTCGTCGTGAAAGCGGTTGTGGTCTGTGAGTGTTGGTGACTGGTCAGAGGATCACGTAACCGGGCGCGGTTGCGGTTTCGACGGCGACGACGCGGGGCATGTCGTGGTGCGTGTTCCTGTGGCCGTGGATGATCGTGATGTCAGCGCGGGCTGCTGCGTCGTTGAGGGGCTGCATGTAGTCCTCGTAGTTGGTCTTCCTGCGGTAGGTGCTGGTGCGGTCGCTCGCGCCGTTGGTGCACTCGAGGGGAGTGAGCGTGCGGTCCTGGTTTGCTGTGCCGCCAGTGGTGGCGTAGTAGGTGCCGTGGGGCGTGTGGATGGTGAGCGCGCAGGTGAGGCTGTTCAGATGGTGCAGGAGGTCGCGCTTCTGCGCCCCCGTGCGGGTGATCGCCCCAATAGCCTGCTGAACATCAGGGAAGTTGCGGGGGTTGACGGCGCGAGTGAGGGCTTCCCGCAGAATCGTCTCATCAATCCCCTCAAGGAAGATAACGGCGTGGCCGTGCTGCTTGGCCTGTGCCTCGAAGTACTTGAGGATCTTCCACGCCTGGGCGACGTGCGGGCTGGATGCGAGCGTGTCTCCGAGGAACACCCACGTCACGGCGTGCGCGCCCTTGGTCTCATCCCACGCTCCCATGAGTGCCTTGCTGAGGGTTTGAGCGTCACCGTAGGCACTCCCGATGACGACGACCTTCTCCCCTGGCTTCACGGTGAGCGTGCGCGTGTAGTGGCCGTCGATGGTGGAGCGCACGAACTCGCGCATGGCCTCGAGGTTGGTCAGGTGCAGCCCACAGTCGCGTTCTTCCCACTGGGCGGACACCCACATGCCACGCCCCGCGTAGCGCTGGCACTCGCGGGTGCCTTCACGGACCCTCGCAGAGATCCTGAGTACGTCTTCTTCGGGCACGTAGCTGACGGTGCCCGCGCGCTTCTCGTTCTGCGCGAGGATCATGCTATCGGTGGCGTCGCCTTGCATGTCGATGACGGCGACCTGGTAGCCGTAAGCGCGGGACAGGTCAGCGAGGTGCTTGAACTGTTGCAGCTCCGGGTTCGTCGCGTCGAAGAACACGTCACCACCCTGCTCGAAGCGCGACCGTAGCGCAGCCTCGAGGACGCGGGAGATCGTCCCCTCCGTGCCGCCACGGACAGATCTTCCGGGAACGCCGTCCCAGTCGGGGACGGGCATGGCGAACACGTCGCGGATCCCGTCGAGGGAGATGACTTGGCCGCGGGCCTGGTAGAGGCTGAGGAAGGTGCTCTTGCCGATACCGGGCGCTCCTCGGACGATAAAGAATGTCCTCATGGCGTTCTTTGCCTTTCTGCTGACGCGATACGTGTAGAGCACTGCTGAGCGATCAGCGCGCCCTGTTGCTGCGAGGAGCGTGCCCCATGCCGACGCTGACGTAGCGGACGTGCGCGATCTGCTGGCCGTGCATGATGGCGGGGTGCGCGAACCAGTAGCCGTCCCCCACGGAGATGAGCTGGTTCGCGTCGAGGCCGTAGGCTTCGCACGTGTCGGGCCTGAGAACAGAACCGCTCCACTGTACGCCGGAGGCGAGGCTGACTGGGTTGATCGGTACACATGTCGTGTAGCCGACGATGGTCCCGTCGTCGGGGGCGACGAGCACACCGCTGCGCTCGTGCAGTTGGCGTGTCCAGTCGTCTTTTGCTCCCTTTATCCACAGGGAGGTGCTCCACGCCCAGTAGGCTACGGGGAAGATATCCACACTCCTCATGTGGAGGACGCCTTCCAGGAAGCGCTGGGTCTTGTCCCAGTGGTACTGGAGCTCGGGCGTTGGGCACGTGCGGAGGCGCGTCTGGGCGAGGATGGTGTGGGTTTCTGAGTTCATGGCGGTCTCACTTTCCTAGTCGGAACACTGTTCGGTGTGTTCGCGATAAAAAATATCATACCGTCGCTTATGTGTGCTACTTTATGGGTATGCAACTCCTTAACCTCACCATCGCCAATTACAAGTCACTCAGGGACGAGGCCACCCTTGACCTCACCCACGCGACACTGCACACTCTCAACCCGCCAAGAGGCACCCAGTGGGACGACCACCTGCACCACGTCGCAGGCATCTACGGCCCCAACGGCTCCGGGAAAACAAACCTCCTCGAAGCCCTCCGCCACGTACAGAGCGCGATCGCCACGCTCCTACCCCTGGGGGCAAATGCACTCCCCTACATGCCCTACGACGTGTCGAAGCCCACCGTCTACAGCGTCGAGTTCATCCACGACGGCGCGCGCTACGAGTACGCCCTCTCCCGAAACGCAGAGGGCATCGCAGGGGAGAGCCTGCGTGTCGCTCGTAAGCGGTGGAACACCATCTACTGGCGCGACAAGCACGGGGCCGTGAAGGGCCTGAAAGGCCTCCCTCACGTCAACGTGAACGAGCTGGTCATCACTCGAGCGTCCCTCATGGGCGACCCGCAGGTGAAGCCCGTCCGCGACGCGCTCACGACTGGGGTCAAGGTATTCCGCGTCGGGGCTCCCTCGATGGAGGACGCATACCTGCACGTCGCCAAGCATCTTCTGTCGCGCCGCCTCGACACGACGGCCCTGAGCACGCTTGCTCAGGTCGCAGACCTTGGCACTACGAGCATCGAGCTGCGCGCCCCCCAGCGGCCAGCGCGCTCCACACACCATACGCCCGTAGACAGAGAGACTGCGGAAACCTCCCTTGCGCGGGCCCTCCCCCACCTCCTCGAGTTCCATTACGGGGAGCACACAGCCCCCCACACGGCACTCTCAGCATCTTCGGGGAGCATCATGTGGCTGGCGCTCGCCGCCGCAGCCGTTGACGCGCTCACCGGCGGGCAGGTGCTTGTCGTGGATGACCTGACGGATTCCCTCCACCCGGAGCTTGGTCGCATCATCATCGACTGGTTCACCAGCCCCACCGCCAACCAGTCGGGAGCTCAGTTCATCTTCACGAGCCATGACATCGCGCTCATGGACATTGGCCGCGGCCCCATCCATAACCGTGAGCGCATCTGGTTCACGGAGAAGAACAGCGCCGGGGCGACTGCGCTCTACCAGCTCTCCGACTTCACCGGATTACAGTCAGGAAGCAACATCACCAAGAAATACCTCGAGGGACGATTCGGAGCAACACCCTTCACGCTCCCCTCGTTCATCCACCACCTCCTCGACGACTGACGGCGGGCACGAGAAAGCGCCCCAGGGGTTCTAAGAATGTTCCCTTGGGGCGCTTTTCTGTGCGTATTCAGTAGGTGGGGACGTAGCGGGCGATGACTCGACGGCCCACGCGTGTCTGTTCAATGAGGTCTTCTGCGAGGGACTGGTCGTCCTACTGAGTGTCGGTGTTCCGGTGTGCGGCCTCGTAGGCGGCGATGACAGTCGGGCCGAGACGGCCTCGCGTGGACTTGAGGTACCCCTTCTCGATACCCCACGCGCGGATCTCTGCCGCGTTCTGGCGCTTGGCGCGACCCGCTGCGCTGCATGGCTTGCGGGTGGTAGTTCGGCGACCGTGCTTGATGTAGGGGGCGAGTACGACCTGGAACTCGTCCAGGTTCTCTTCAGACAGGTCGATGACGTACTGAGTGCCGCCGACACTGAAGTTGACGCTGGTGGTGGCGGGCGTGCCGTCGATGTCGTCGATCAGCTCGGTGACCTGTGTTTTCTTGAGCATTACTGCTCCTTTCTATGAGGGTATTTCTTAATGCCCTACTGTAGCATTACATGCATTACTGTGTCAATATTAAAAGCATTGTGAGACAAGTGAAAACCTCGCCTCACAAAGGGGGGGAGGCCCCGGAGAGTATTGCATCTCTAGGGCCTCCCTATTGGCTGACTTGCGTCAGTTCTTGTTCTGGCGGCGACGGGCCACCAGGAGAGCACCACCTGCGACGGCGAGCACGCCAGCGCCAGCGATCAGACCGGCGTCGGCACCCGTCTTAGCCAGCCCGCCATTGATGACGGGAGCGGAAGGCGTGGGAGCCTTCGGGGTCACCGGAGGGGTGTTCGGGGTGCTGGGCGTGTCCGGGGTGACCGGGGTGGTCGGCTCGGACGGCTTCGGCTCAGGCGTGGCCGGAGGCGTGGAGGGCTCAGGCGTAACCGGGGGCTCCGACGGCTTCGGATCCGGGGTCACAGGCGGGGTGCTGGGCTCGGGATCCGGGGTGACCGGAGGAACGCTCGGCTCCGGATCGGGAGTGACCGGAGGAGTAGAGGGCTTCGGGTCCGGAGTGGGCTGCTCGGGAGTGGGCTTCGGGTCCGGCTTGGGCACATCCGGAGTCGGTTCGGGCTTGGGGTCCGGCTTCGGAGCCTCCGGCGTCGGGTCCGGGGTGGGAGCAGGCGGCTCAGGGGTTGGATCCGGGGTCACCGGAGGCGTAGAAGGCTCAGGCGTAGGCTCCGGAGTCGGTGCCGGCGGCTCGGAGGGCTCGGGCGTCGGCTCAGGAGTAGGGGCCGGAGGCTCCGAAGGCTCCGGTGTCGGATCAGGCGTGGGCTTCGGGTCCGGCTTGGGAGGTTCCGGGGTCGGATCCGGGGTAGGAGCTGGCTCGACTGGCTTCACATCCTCATCAGTCTCAGCACCGGACGAACCCTTGGCTCGCCAGGTGACGGTGGAGGAGACCTCTTTGCCGTTGATGGTGGCAGTGTTGGTCATCGTCTTTTCAGACGTGGTGACCATGATGCCAACGCGATTTTCCTGAGTGCCGGTCCCCTCGGGCACGACGAACGTGAGTGTCTTGCCGTCGCGCTTCGACTTAGGCTTAGACGAAGGGTTGGCCCAGTCTCCGTGCTCCGTCGGAGTGGTGGAAACGCCCGTCTTGTAGACGGCATCGTCTCGCCCCTCGACAATGGTGATCGTGTCGCCGGGGTTGCCCTGGGCCTGGACCCAGCACCAGAACTGGTACAGACCTTCTGGGCTCATGCCGGAGGCGGAGCAGAACTTGTGGTCTCCGGGAGTGACAGGTTCGCCCACGACCCCCTTGCCAAGGGAGATCGTGTGCTTGGTTCCGTCCACCACGATGTCTGTGGTGGTTTTTCCGACACTGTCCTTCGCAAGTGTGGCTTCGAGCTTCACGAATCCATTCTTGATGGACCCGTTACCGCCGAGGGCTTCGGCGACATTCTCTGTGACGGTGCATGTGAATGCATCGCCGGAGGCGGTGCACTTACCGATGGTCTTCTCGGACCCGTCAAGGGCGGTGGCCTTGAGGTCAACGCCGCTAAATCCGTTCGGGATCTGCAAGCCTTCACCCAGGCCAACGGAGAAGGTTGCACCCTTCTCCACCTTGTCACCCTCGTAGGTGACCTTGATGTTCAGGGGTGTGTTAACGGCGTACGTGTCGCCGTATGCGCCGTTCACGGTCGTGCTGGTGACCTTGATGCCTCCGGTTGCGGTGGACGCGCCAGGCTCGGAGCTGATGATTGCGTTACCGCCGTCGGAGCTAACGGCGGGAGTGTCGTCGGTCGTGTTGTCGGGAGCAGCGAATGACGCTGCCACCGGGGAGGCGATAACGCCCAGGCCTGCGAGGGCGAAGAGCGTGACGGCCTTCGTGAGGGCCGAGCGCTTCGTGAGCTTAGTGGTGGACAAGATGTCTCCTTCTGTGTTGATGTGAGGGAGTGGTACCCCCTCGCTCCGTGCTTTCGCGGAAAGCCTATATGTGCGCTGAATGTTTTTCAAGCGCATTTACTGGTTTTTGTTGGCGTATTAGGTTGCGCGGGCCGCAAAAGTGGTTGTTTTGCAACTAAAAGTGCGTCTTTGACGCAGTGCTTATGGTTGTCGTCACCCCTTGTTTTGGTAGAGGTAGCAACGGTTCCGCCCGTTGCATAGGTACTGAGAGAGTCCTCATTTCTCGTATTGGACGTAAAGCTGCTGGAAAACGGCTGGTTCCATTACTCGCAGCCCGTACTTTGTGCGCACAATGTACTGGCATTCTTGTGCGAGAACGGGTTCAGGTCCGCGCCTGCTGTTCCACACGTACAGGCCCCACGTGGAGGGGGTTTCGACGTAGCGGGTGGTGCGTGGTGCCCATTGGGCGATGAGGCGTGCGACGTGGGGGCTGGAGAGTTGGACTGCTGGGCAGAGCCAGTTGGAGCCGTAGCGTCGCCGCACCCAGTGCGCGCCGTCGATGGGTGGGAGTTCTCGTGCGGCGCGCACTGGTTTGGCTGCTTCGCGGGCTTTGCGAGCGGCTTTGCGCGTGGTGTTGCGGCGCTCGCGGGCGGCGGCTTGCTCGGACGGGAGTGCAGCTGCGTTGCGGCGTGCTGCGGCGATGATCTGCTGCGCAGTTGGGGCGGGCATGAGCTACAAGCTCGTGTAGATCTTGTTGAACTCTTCGGCGCTCATGTGCTGGGTGGAGACGGCTCCCCGCAGGAGGTAGGAGCCGACGGGCGCGAACGCATCGTAGCCTGCGCCCGTGGGGTAGAGGATGCCGGCGACGACTCCTTTTCCAGGGACGGCCATGCCTCCTACTTCCCCGCCGCACCATTCAGCGACGGCCTCGAGGGTTGCTTCGTAGATGCGTACGGCGTCGTGGAGGGTTCCGTCGGGGAGCGTGAGCATGAACGGAAACATGTGGGAGGAGCTGTTGGCCATCGTTTGTGTCCTGTCTGGGTTTAGAAGGGTGCCCCGGTGGTGTAGGGATCTGTCGTGTACTGAGTGTTGGGGCTGTAGCCGTTGTAGCCGTTGCCCTGCTGGTTGCTGTAGGAGGGGGTGGTCTTCTTGACGGTGGCCTGCTGGCGGCGCAGAGAAACACTGACGTCGGAGGCGATGAGCTCGAAGCCCCTGACCTTCATGCCGTTCGACTCGTACTCCTTAGCTTCGAGCCTGCCGGTGACAGTCACGGTCATGCCCTTACGTAGGGACTCGACAACGTTCTCACCGAGTCCGTCCCACGCAGCGCACTGCATGAACAGGGTGTTGCCGTCCACCCAGTTGCCGGACTGGTCGCGAACTCGTCGATTGTCGGCGACGGTGAATGATGCGACGGGCTTACCAGACTGCGTATAGCGCAGTTCGGGATCGCGAGTGAGGTTGCCGGTGATCTGGACGGTGTTACTCATTTGGATTTAGGTTCCTTCTTGGCTCTTACGGTCCATTCCTGCTCGAACTCGTCTTGCGGAATGGAGGTGAAGATGGATCGGTTGCCGCGGTATCGGCGCACGATGTAGTCGCCGACGCGGGCAACGGTGGACTGTGAGGTGGTGGTGTTTGTGATCTCGATGAGGGCGATCTTGCCACCCTCGGTTCGCAGCACACCGTGGCACCATTTGGCGACTTGACGTAGGTTGTCGCTGGTGACCTGCATGGCTTCGGGGGTTCGCCTGAGCTGGCAGTGTCGAGGGCGGTCAGTTGGTGGTCTTCGCGTACCCATCTGGCACATCCTTTCCGGCGTCCAAGGGGACCTCTAGGGCTTCGTCGCTAACGAAGCCGAACCAGCCGATGAGGTCACTCCGTAGTGGCTGGCGTTTGTCTTTCGGGGCCATGAAGCGCAGGCCGAAGACAGAGACGCCTCTGATGGCGAAGCTGACGGCCCCGGCTCCGAGGAGTGGGAGTGCTGCGTTAACAGCGAGTGCGGGGTAGAACACTGCTGCGCACAGGGCCATGATTCCGCTGCCGAAGCCGATAAGCCACGTGAGCGTAGAGACGGCCCCGAGGGCGAACAGGAGGGTGCACAGGGCGCTGCGCACCGTGGTTTTCGCTACCTTCATCATTGGTTACTCTCCTTTCTGAGTGAGTCGGGTGAGCGTGAGTTTCACGCCGGGTTCAGTGCCGTAGCGTTTCCACACATCCCAGTGGACGATACGGCTGTCGTCCTTGAGGATCCCGTTGCCGAGAGCGTCGCCGATTGCTCTTTGGAGCTTATCGAGGTCGGGCTTGACGGCGGGGAGCTCAAACCTGGGCCGCTTAGGTGCCTTGAGGTAGAACGTGGCTGTCACTTCGACCGGCTCGTCCAGGGGCGTGTCCCAGCGGACCTTATGGGTGGCGTGCTTGACGACGAAGGTGACGGCGGTGCGCCACGCTCCGAGCCTGCGGTTGTCGTGGACGATGACCGGCTTACGGGAACCGGAGGGGGTGAAGCACCGGGTAGACCCCTGGGTCTCAGGCCTACCCGGTACCCACACTGTGATCGACTTAGGCAACGCGCTCACGCTTGCCATACACGAGCTTCCCGCGAGCCACCCACACGCCGCCGTGGGTAGTGGTGATCTGCCAGCGGTCGTCGTCGTCTTCGCCGGCCTTGTTGAAGACCAGCTTGAAGCGCACGCCGCGCTCGCGGAAGAACCTGCTGGTTCCTGCCAGCTCCGTCAAGAAGAAGTATGGAACGTAGGTGTCTTCCCATGGGGGATCAACTGACAGTCCTGTGAGATGCCTGCCAATGTCGTAGGTGAAGTCCCATTCGAGCATAAGGTCGATGTCGCCACCGTACTTCTGGCAGGTCTCGTCATGGGTGGCGATGTACTTCCTAAGCCACTGCCTGAACAGGACTTCGTCTGATGGGGCGAAGGTTGCCTTGGACAGGTCCCCAACCTCGAGGGCCAAGTCCGAGATATAAGTTCGGTAGCTCACTGAAGGAACCTCCCCTTCTGTTCGAGCGGCCCGCGTGCGGCTACGATCCACTCCCCGTTCTTTTGGCGAGCGGTGATGGTGGATCCGTCGCGCAGGTAAGCGCGCCCGTTACGGCGGTCGATGACTCGCAGGTCGCCCATGGAGATATTCTCCAGGTGGGTGAGGGGGTCGGTGACGCGCTCTGCCTGGTCCACGTGGACCTGAAGCATAGACGCGAGAGAGACCGCCTTGCTTGTAGGAGGTAGGTAGGTGGCGTTCACTCGTCACCCTCTTCCTCATCCTCGTCGTCATCATCGCTGACTTCCTCGGCATCCTGAGCCAGGATCATGAGCGCCGCCGTGAGGCATTCCTCTTCCGTACGCCCGTCGTTGAGCGCCTCGGGGAAGTCCTCGAGGTAGCTGTCGTTCCAATCATCCTCATCGTCCTCAACAGGAATTGCGTCGAGGCGGCCAGACTCGATGCCCTGGTACTCTTCCCAGGCGAGGAGGGCGTAGTAGGCACAGCCTACTCCTAGCATGGTTGGGATCTGGTAGGAGTACCAGTTTTCCCCGTTACGGCTGGAGCACTCCAGGATGGTGCTCGCATAGCCGTCCTCGCTGATCTTGAAGGTCAGCTTGGAATGGCGAGACGACCAGTAGCCGTCTTCGGATTCAATGACGAGGAAAACGGTGGCATTCCCGTCTTCGTCAGTCTGGTACTCGACGTAAGCGTCGAGGTTCTTGCCGTGGCGGCGGCCAAGGGAGTCGATGGCTGCGCGGATACGCACAGTCTCTCCGGAGATGTAATCGTTTTCGTCGAGGTTGCGGGGCTTCAGGCACTCCTTGAGTGCCGAAAAAACCTCATCTGTGAGTGGAGCGTTCTTCTGAAAAAGTGCTCCAAGAAATCCGAGAACCTTGTTCTGTTCCATGACGACTTCCTTTCTGTCCTGCGTCTGCATGGAGTGGCTGTTGTGGTAACGGTACCACTGTTTGGTGGCACCACATTACACCTTATTGGTTAAGTGGATCACAGAGTGTTTGCGCTTACCTTACGCCAAACGGGCCACCATAGTGCGCGAACTTAAACCAGCACATAGGAATATGTCGCATGAAGCCTATTTTTCGGCTATATATCAACCTTTTAAGGCAAGCAGTAAGCATTGTGCAGCTCGCTTCGCTCGGGTCTAGCCCCCGTGGAGAACGAGACCCGAGTACTCAAAGTGTCACTGTTTATTACCGTGCGGTAGTTAGTGTGAGGTGAGGTGCCAGCCCTTGCACTCTGGGCACCTGTAGTAGCGGCGTTCTTTACGTCGCGGGTTGCGCGAGCGCTGCGTGGAGGCGAGGGCGAGCTTCGCGTCGAACTCGTTGCGGTATCGGATCTTGCGGGGTGGCTTCGTGCACCAGCCGGTCTTGCCCCAGCGGAGCTTCTTCTTGCGCTTCATGCTCCCATCTTCGGCTGGGCGTAGGGCTTGTGCGATTCGCGGGTTGAAGGTCATGGGTGTAGCTCCTTGGGGACGAGAGCGAGGAGTAGCTCGGGAACGAACGCCGCCGTCGGATAGCTCCGACGTAGAGCGTTGAGAATGTCCTCGGCGTTCATCGGCGGGGCTTCTTGCTCGATGAGAGATACCTCTTGATAGCCGAGACAAGCGGCTCTGGCACGACAGCGGCGGAGACCGGCTTGTGGTCGGAGTTCCAGACGATCGCGTCGCCCGGATTCAAGTAGTGCAGGTGTCCGGGCAAGTGTCCGTTCGGCACTGTGAGTGCAAGGAACCTTGTGCCGTCAACGTTGTCCTTGACGCTGATGGGGACGCCTTGGGCGTTGAGATAGGCGGCATCGGCTTCAGGCTTACGTGTGAGGATGTATGCGACAGCGTTCATGTTCTTCAGTTCCTTCCGTTGGTTGGTTGAGTGTATTCTGGCCAGCCCTCCTCGAGGGCGACTTGGCGTTCTTGCTGAAGGGCTCGCAGGATGCCTCCGGCTGCTTGCAGGGGGACGACCCCGTTGCCGAGGGCGCGCAGTGTCTTCTCACGTGAGAGGCCCACGCCCGTGACGTGACCGTCGGGTAGGCCCATGAGCCATTCGACGAAGCGGACAGACAAGCGGGGCTTGCCGCCCTCACGTAGGGGCGGTTCTGTCGGGGCTGGGGCTGTGCGTCCGGTGATGGTTTCCCAGCGGGCGATGGCAGGCGCGTAGGGGCCGAAACTGTCGCGTAGGGTTCCTGCTGTCTCGTGGAGGTTAGCCCCGTAGCCGGCGGATGAGTAGGTGGCGTTGGTGGCCTGCGGGGTGGGCAGGAGGTTCCCTTCTGATGCGGTTGGCGTGGGGATCAGTGTTCGAGGTGTTCGATCACGTCCGCTAACGTCGGCCCATGACCGCCCTCCCGGCGTTTCTCGGGTGGTTGGCTCCCACCGTTCAAGCCAAGGTTCGCTGTTGGGGTGAGCAACAACGAAGACTCGAGCCCGCTTGTGGGGCGCTCCAACGTCGGAAGCCTGAACAACTGTCCACGTCGCGTCATACCCGATGCCGGCAAGGTCTCCGAGTACACGCCCGAGTGCTCGGAGAACAGGTCCGGTTGGCCGTCCTCCCATATGTCCCTGTTCGGGTTCCATGAGGCTAAAAGCTGATGCACTGAGCGCTCCTTGCACATTCTCCCAGACAACTAGCCTGGGTCGTAGGGTGGTGATTGCGTGGAACATCGACTCCCACAGGCCTGATCGCGTGTTCTTGAACATGCCAGCTCGAGCGCCGGCCGTTGACAGGTCGTTGCAGGGTGAGCCGCCGCAGATCACGTCTACGGGCTCGACCTTCGACCAGTCGATGCGCGTGATGTCCCCGAGGTTGGGCACGTCGGGGTGGTGGTGGGCGAGGATGGCTTGGGGGCCGGGTTCGATGTCGCTCACCCAAGCGAGGCGTGCGGGGCCGAGGGCGAGTTGTACGCCGAGGTCGAGGCCACCGTTAATAGCCCGAGAACAGGCTACCGATTGTGTAGTTCCCAGGCAGATGCATCACCTCCGAGAGGACGTCAGGGAAAGTGGTGGTCTTGTCCTTCACGGGGGCGGCAGGTTCAACGGTGGGCGCGTCCTGCTCGGGGGCCTGGGCGGGTTCTTCATCCTTCTGGTCGGTGAGGGTCTTGTACTCCTCGAGGGTCTTGCAGCCCATGCGGAGCATCTTGCGGCGCTTGGACTGTGTAGTGCCGCCCCAAATGCCCTCGCAGGACGGGCCTTGGGCGAGCGCGTCCTTGAGGCACAGGTCCTTGACGGGGCATTCTGCGCACACGCGCAGGGCAAGACGCAGCTCAGGGGTATTGGCCTCTCCGCGCTCGGGGAACCAAGCGTCAGGGTTGAGGGCTCGCGCGCACGCGCCCCTCTCGGTCCACGCTTCGGGCATGACGAGGGAGCTGACTGCCCCCGTGTTGTCCTGGTCGTTGCGGCTCATCGCTTTCCCCCTGTTGCGGGGAGGGTAGCCCACTGGTCGTAGGTGCCGACCGGGATGCCGAGGTGCTGGGCGACGGTGACGGCGATCGTGCTCATGGGGCTGGTCTCCCAGTTGGGCGTGAGGAGTACGCCGTCGCACTGGGTGAGCATTCGCAGGTTGGCTCGGTCGTTGGTGCCGTTGTCGTCGGGGTTGGCTGGTTCGTAGCCGAGGAGGGTAAGGGCGTCTTCGGCTGCGTAGGATGTCTCACGCGTGTAGCCGTGAGGTAGGGCGATGTAGATTCGCTTGGACATGAGTTCACCCCTTTCAGGTGATGGTTTTTGTGTGGTTATTTGGTGGGGATACGGTGGCCGGCGTCGTCGAGGAGGAACAGGCCGTCCTTGTACTGGACAGGAACGTCGTGGGGGTCCGCGTATTGGGAGACCGCCCACCCGTATTCGCGGGCTTCGCGCCTATTCACTTCGACGTGGCCGTGGCACCCCGTGGTGCCAGAACCACATAAGACGATGAGGTTGGCAGGGTTGTTGATCGACGGGTCGTTTGTGCCGCCCATGCCGCGGGCTTTGCGGTGCTGGATGCTGGATTGGACGTAGGTGACATCCTTTCCGCACCTGGCGCACCGCCACATGTCGCGCCCGTATACGAGTTCACGGGTTTGCTGTGTGGGGCCGGTGCTAGTTCGCGCCGCCGCCGGGCTTTGCCGTTTCCGGCCAGCCTTCGTTCCACGTTTCAGGGTCATCGTTCACCTCGCTTCCCTGCGCGCTGTAGGACGCTTCCAGGTCCTCCATGTTGTCGGCGGGCGCATCGCCGTCGAAGGGAAGTTCGGCGGTGGGTTCCTGGACCGGCTTGGTCTCTGCTGCGTAACGCTGGATGCCGGCAAGGACGAGCGGCATGTCGTTCATGCTCAGGGTGTCCACATTGTCCACGTCTGCGCGCTCGTCGTCGAAGACGTAGGTGAGGATGATAGGCAGCTCTCCTTCGGCGATACCATGCTTCTCCATGGTGCGCTGGATCATCGCCATGGGGCCAGATGTGCCCTGCGGGTTCTGGGAACCGAGCGGCGGGTACTGCTCGGGGCGCTGAGACTCGTCGTAGAGGCCGTAGGACTCCTGCGCGGGGGCCTGCTGCTGCGGGGCGGGAGCCGGGGCCTGCTGGGGCTGGCGAACCGGTTCTGGGTGCTGCTGAGGGGCCTCCTGAGGCTGTGCGGGCATGTACTGGGTGTAGCCCTGCTGCGCCTGCGGGCGAGGCTGCTGCTGGGGGGCCTGCTGCTGAGGCGCGGGCGACTGCGGGGCCGGGACCTGCTGGGCTGGCTGACGCTGACCGGAACGGTTACCCGACTTCTTCGCCTGACGCAGGAGCACGTCGAGCACCTGCTCTGCTTCGCGGAGGTTCATGGTGTCGTATCCCCTGCCGGGGCGCACGTTGCGGCGCACGATTTCTGCGAACGCGCCCTCCGTCAGGTTCAGCACGTCGCGGCCCTTCTGGATGCGCTCGCGGACCTCGTCGATCTTGTCCTTGTCGCGCTCGTACTCGATCACGCCGATGCGGGCATTGATCTCTTCCAGCTCTCGCGGAGTCATGAGGGCGATGGTGATACCGGGGAGGGTCACGCCGTCGAGGACTTCGGCGACCTTCTCGCTCGACAAGCGCAGGCGGTCCATGTCGCTCTTCACCTGCTGGCGCATGTCCAGGACACGCGATGCCGACTCGGCGGAATGGAATTCCTCGGGAACGTAGCTGAAGCCCAGGAGGACTTCGGAGGCTGCGTGACGGCACACCTCGCTCATCGCGCGGGCGGTGAGCATCGCCTTCGGGTACTGCATCCACGTGGGAGTCGATTCCCACAAGCCAGCGACGCGGGCTTTTTCCTCGTCCCAGACGGCGACGTGCTCGAACGAGGGGTCGTCCTTGCGGATGATAACGGCGGTTGCAGTGTTTGTCTCCGGGTCCCACTGTTCGCGGAGTGTGTGGCCGGCGTTGCGGACCAGAGCGGACATGAGCTGCGCGCTCATTGCGGGCTTCACGTCCTTGTCGCCGATAAACGACAGGCCACGCAACGCAGTGACGAAGGGGACGTTCAAATGCTTAGCGATCTGCATGAGCAGATACATATCGCCCGCGTTTCCCCGCATCTGGTAGGGGATAAGGGCGAAGGCCTTGGAGTAGATGTCCGCTTCGGCCAGGTCGCGGCGCATTTCTTCCTCGGTGAGCGCCTTGTAACCGGGAACCTCCCACACGGGCGTGGAGTGTTCCTCAGCCTTCTCAATGGACTTGGCGGTACGGGTCTGGGATGTCATGTAGGTAACCTTTCTCTACATGTTGAAGATGGTCAGGCGAGATCGTCCTTGAGCTCCAGCATCTCGAGGAGCTTACGGACGGTGAGCTTATCGTCCACAAGGTGCTTGGCCTGCTCTTCGCTCATGCGAACCGTGAGGGTTGCTGCGTTGAGTGTCGTGTCGTCGTCCATGCCATCAGGCATCACGCCACCGGCCTGCTCGATGAGCTTGGCTAGGTTCTCCTGGGTCACGAACTCCTCGGGGAACGTGACGGTCGGCTGAGCGTTGTGCTCGATACCGTTCTCTTCGCACCAAGCCATGAATGCGAGAGCGTCCACGATCTTGAGGCCAGTGCCCGGCTTGCGGGAGGGCTTGCGGTAGGAGAGCGTGCCGGAGTCACCGTTGAAATCCGCGTCAATCTTGTAGCCACCCTTCTGGGCGACTGCGGGGAAGCACTCATCCAGGTTGTTGAGGATGTACGTCTTGACAGGGCCTTCGGCGTTCTTCACCCTGTCCTTGATGAGCTTGGCGTAAGCCATGATGCGCGGGGCGAGGTCGTCCCATTTCTTCGACTTGCGGAGGACTTTAACTTCCTTCTTCGCTGCCATTGTGTTTGTTTCCTTTCTTACGTGAGATGCGCGGAGGCGTGGTTGCCTCCGACGGGTAGTTTTGGGCATTGATGCGCGCCCTTGCGATTAGAGCGTGAGCGGTACTCGCTCGGCGTGCTTTAATGGCGAGCTCTAGTTGGACGAGCGTTTCCGCCACAGGTGGGGCTGTTGGTGAGGATGGGTCGGGTTCTGTCACTGCTGCTTGGCCTTTCTGTTGATGTCTCGGAGGACGGTAATGAGGTCCCACCCCTGTGGGGTGAGGCGGTGGAGTCGGGCGGTGCGCCCCGTCGAGGTCTTGGCGCGCCTAGGCAGAGCCTCGACGTAGCCCTGCTTCTTCCAGTCGGACACGATGGTCCGAACGCGTGATGGCGTGAGTGTTGTGGTGAAGAATGCTTCTTCAGTCAGCTCTTCGCCGATCCACTCGGCCTTCTCAACGACCCTGAGTTCCGCGAACTGGAGCCACGACTTCGTGGCGTTCACAGCGAGGGCTGCGTCCCAGCTGGTGGCCGGGTCGGTGAGGCGTGCGCGGGCGGGGGTGGCGGTGGTCATTGGGGTTCTCCTTGTGTGTTGTGTGTGGTTGGGTTGTATGTGTTTTATAGTAGTTGTGGGTTGAGTTGGGTTGCAAGTGCTACTATCCCCCAAATTGGTTAAGTAGATCACAAGGGTGTGGTGGTGAGAAAAACCCCGGAATCACCAACCAGCAATTCCGGGGCAAACCTCGCAGCGATATCACCGACCAGTTAGCACACCTCGACGATCAGCCTCCGACGCACACGCGAGCACGCGCTTGAACGAGGCGTTCAGGTGCTTCATCTGGTTCTCGGTGCGCTTCTGTACCCACGAGGTGAGTTGGCCACGTCGAGCGAGAGCGTCCATGTCTGCGCCGCCCTTCTCGAGGTCGTCAGCCCAAGCTCGCAGGACATGGGCAAGGTCTTTCTGCGCGTACACGGTGTCGCGGGTGAGGTCGGTGGGACGCTTTCGTTTGGGGGTCATGGTCATTCCTTTCGGTTGATTGGTTACGTGTGGTGACATGGGGCGGCACCCCTATCGTGTTGAGAGGAGGGGTGCCGCCGTTGGGTTCTGATTCCGGTTAGGACCAGGAGATGATCGGTCCCGGCTGCGAGGTGAGAGCCTGCACAACCCCTGCTTTCGTGTAGGAACCGACGAGCTTCCCATCTACATCAAGAGCGTCTACTCTCTTGGACCCTTGGACAACGAAGTGCACGATCCCCATTCCCTGCGCAAATGGGTGCTGCGAGTCAAGGTCAATAGTCCCACAGTTACCGCTGAGGACTCTACTGACTACGACGAGTGTTCTCCACCAGTCCTGTTGCGCGCGCGTTCCCATGTAACGAATGAGATTGCGTCCTGCGTTCGCGAACCACTGGGGTGGCACCACACTCAGGGGAACAGGGGTACTGTTGCGAGTCACAAATGAGTCTACGTGAATCTTGTTCCCATAGAAATTGACGAACCCGAGCACAGGCTCACCCGAGTCGAGGGCAGCGAACGCCACATCGCCTTTAACGACGAACCTGCGAGTCGGCCCCATTTGAGCCTCGAAGACGGGGCGCACATCCTTTGTTGTGAAACCCATGGTCAGCACTCCACTCGGTAGTCGATAGCGCCGGGCTCGTCTGTGAGCACGTAGAGGAGGTCAGCCTTCTTGACGGTCTTGACCGTCTTGCGCTCGGTACGCATGGCGTAGAACTCCTTTTCAGTGCCTTCGGTCTCGAAGTGGAAGCAGCCGCCGCAGTCCTTGATGAACGGATGTCCCTCGCCGAGAGCGATCCAGCGCCGATAATTCCCTGACGGGAATGTCTGCTGAGCCGCTCGAAGTGTGTAGAGGTACCACTTCTTTCGTTCGTCACCCTGCATGTAGGGTCGGGCCGCTTCAATAAACCAGAACGGTGGGAACACTCGTAGGGCGGGGCAGGCGCTCACGGGGACTGCCGCCTTGATCCACAGGGTTCCGATCGGTGAGTGGAGCCAGCCAATGATGGGCTCCGCGTCGGGGAAGGCTACGAAGAAAACATTGCCCTTCACGGCGATATTGTCGGCAGTCGGATAGTGCGACTGCACCTTGTCTCGTTTCTGAGTGGCAGTGAATGCCATTAGTGAGGCTCCTTTCAATCGGTGGGACAGGTTGCCAGCGCGTCGGCGAGGGCCTGCTTTTCCGGTGTGGTCACTGTGAGAGCGTAGCGGTTCTTGATCTGCACCTGCTTAGAGGCGTAGGTGCAGGCGTATGCACTGTTCGGGGGCATCCACTGGTCTGCGCTCTTGGAGCCCTTGGCCATGTTGTCGTGGCCATTGACGGCGAGGAGGTTGTCAGGGTCGTTGGCGAGAGCTTCACGATCTTCCTGGGCGAGCTTGTACGCGCCGGACTGCCAGGCGTTCTCGAGGGCGACAACATGGTCGATCTGAACCTTCGAGGCTTCCTTCTTGCGGAAGTCGATCCACTTGCCCGAGTAGGGGTCTGCGAGTTGGCCGGCGGTGATGACGCAGGCGTTACGTCGGCCGCTGATGGTTTTGAGGTCGCGGGCGAGGATGTCGTTCCGCGTATCGCATCCGTTGTGGTCCACATCCTTCCAGGCGGGGCCAAACTGCTCAACACGACTGTATTTCTCGGGCGGGGTGGGGTTGTCGTTGACGGTCAGGCTGTCGAGGTCGCTGAGGGTTCCTTCGGTGACGGCACTGGTGTCTATGTTTCTGACTGACTGGTGCGCGTCCCTCTGCTCCGCCCATCCATTGAGTCCCTTATACATGGCGATGGACCAGGCTACGAACAGTGCGAAGAATACGACTAGCCCCACAATCTGAAACGTTGATAGCCGCTGCTTACCGATGTTCATGATTCTAATCCTTTCAAGCCCACGGGCTGATGGCGTGAATGAAGTGGATGGTGGGGATAAAGCCGCAGAGGGCGTACCCGAGGATCCCGTTGATGGCCCACGCGCTCCAGTGGATCGTGAGGGGCACGTCAGGGTATCGGCGGAACATGTTCCACACCGTCACCATCATCAGGAGCAGTGCGAGTGCTGCGAGGCCGAAGTTCACCCAGGCGTGGATCACGTCGGGCACCTGGTAGGTGGCGGGGGTGAAGATCGGGTAGGCGAAGGCGGCGCTGATGAGCGCGACCGTGAGCGTGGCGCTGAGGGTGTCTGCGCTGCGCTTGAAGGCAGTGTCTCCCATGAGAAGGACGGTGGCAACCATGAAGGTTGCGGACGCGACGAGGGCCGCGGCGAACGAGACGATGAGCGGCTCATTCATTGTCGGCTCCTTCCGTAAGTCGGGTTTCCAGGAACTCGACGCCTTTGGCCTGTTCCTGCGCATGGTTCTGGGGTGCGTCGGCATGGGTTTCAGCGTCGAGGGTGTCGGCTTCTGCCTGGGCCGCGGCGAACTCTTCTAGTCGCTGCTGGCGACGCTCGCGGGCCTTCTGGCGCTGCTTCGCGCTCGTCGTCGGTGTGGGCCACTCGAATGCCCCCGTGAGGTCCTTTTCCAGGAGGCTCGCGTCCGTAACGTCGGTGGGACGCAGGAGGATCGCGAGTAGTAGGACGAAGCCCACGATGATCCCCGCTGTCACGGTGTTCGCTGTAACGGCACGTTCGGCGATCACGTTGAGGGGGTGAGTGACCGTGATGTCGTCGATCGCGATGGTCTCTCCCGACGTGAGGTGCGCTGTGTCTCCTGAGTAGGAGGAGATGAAAACGGTTCCGTGTTCCCACAGGACGGCCGGCATGTTGACCTTCGTCAGCCAGCCCGTAAACACCTGGCCGAGCACTGTTTCCTGCCTCGCTACAGCCCACGCTGCGGGGCCGATCAAGCCCACGTAAGCCAGGCCTGCGAGGATGGTGGACCAGATGAGCGCGTTGACGCTCATGGCCGCAGCGTAGAAGCGGCGTCGGCGCATGTTTTCTGCGGCCTTACGCTCTCCAATGCTCATGGCTTTCCTTTCGTTGCTTTCTGGGGCATAAGTAACGGGCACGTCGCTATCTTCTCGACAGGGACATGCCCGTTCACGCTCTCGGACTAGGACTCGAACCTAGATGCCCGGAACCAAAATCCGGTGTGCTGCCTTTACACCATCCGAGATGGAGGGGCGGAGTGAAGCTGAAAGGCTGCGCGAGCAAATGGCCCTGGGTCTACGCCCAGGATGTGTTTTCTGTACAAAGAAGTAGCTCACACATTCGCGTCTTCACTCCACCAGTGGGCCGTGCAGGACTCGAACCTGCGACCCTCGGATTAAAAGTCCGCTGCTCTAACCAACTGAGCTATAGGGGCGTTAGTGTGCCTCTCCTTTCTGGGGTGTGTTTTGGGTGAAAGTGGGGGACGCGAGAGAAAAGATCGAGTCGAGTGTGAGTTTCAATATCCAGTGGAGTAACTCGTCTCAGGCGCTTCTCGCGTCCTGCGGAAAGAGCGGGATTCGAACCCGCGAAACAGATTCCTCTGTTTACCTCCTTAGCAGGGAGGCCCCTTCAGCCGCTCGGGCATCTTTCCGGGGTGCTCCCCTGATCCGGGGCGGTTCAGGGGACGCTATTTGATTGTGGTTGTGTTGTTTGTGATGGGTTTAGTGTAGGCCGGGGTGTTTTGTGTGCGCAACCTGGAAACTGGTTAACTAGATCACATGAGTTGTGGCGTTATCCTACCCGTCACATGTAGAGCATCTGCCACAGCGACGCAACCCACCTAACCAGCGTTCCACTGATGAGCAAACCACCCAACGCTGCAACCAGCCCGGCAGTGGCGAACACGTTCCCCCACGTCGCCCATCGGCCTCGAGGTGGCGCTCCCAGCTCCTTCACGCCTGCACGGCTTTGCGACTCGTGATGCACGGTCAGGGACCCGCCCGTCACCGTCTTGAGGAGGGAGAACAGCGGGAATGACAGGTCGAGCAGGAACGCGAGGACGATGACGAGGGCGTACAGGAACAGGACGATGCCGACGATCGCTGTGCCGGTGCTGAACCAGTCCGAAAGCTTGCTGTCTTGCTCGAGCTGTCGCTGGGCGACGATCTGGTCAACGTTGTCTTTCTGCGTGGTGTTCAGGTTCGTGTAGCTCGCGAACTTGAGGGTGTCTTTCGCGAAGGCGAGCTTGTCGGCTTCGGAGAGCTGGTGGTTTTGTCCGACGGTGCGAGGAGGCATACCGGGAAGGTCGAGGTCGCTGATGATGCCGGTGTCGGTTGTGGCTACTGCACCGCTTTGACTGCTGTCTCCCGAGGAGACGCTGGTGGCTGCGTCGTCGATGGTGGGAAGGTCTTGGAGCTTCTTGCCGTCGGTGCGGGAGAACTTCAAGATGGGGCCGATGCCGCCGGGGTATTGGGAGCGATCGAGGACAGTGAGCGGTCGCCCGGAGTCGATCGTGTGGACGGTGTTGCCTTCCACGTAGTCGCCGACGATCCAGTGCCGTCCGCCGCTGTCGGTTTGGACCATGAAGATGACGAAGTAGCCGTCGTTCATGGCTTGGCGGACGTCGTCTTCGGTGAACTGGTTGGCTCCGATTCCCGCGCCGCTGGTGTCGCCTTGGACTTCGACGGTGAGTTTCCCGCCAGTCATGTTGGAGACTCCCTGGGCGAAACCTTCGGGGTTGAGCTGGTAGAGCCACCCCTCGTCGTTGAACGGACTGTCTTTGCCGGCTTCCATGAGCTTGATGGCTTCGGCTCGCATGTCGTTGACGGTGTAGGAGCCGCGGGCTTTGACTCCCGCTCTCAGTTCCATGAATGCGAAGGAGAAGTTACCGCACGCAGCCGCGGCCATGTCGGTGCCGGCGTCTACAGTCATGCCGCGTTCTTCGTTGGGGTCGTACCCGAAGTCGCTGTCGGCGCACCACTGGCACCATGTGGAGGGTTTGTCCTTGAGGTTGTAGCGGCCTTCGCTGTCTGTGAATGCGCTCGCGGGGTGGGCGAAGAGCGTGAGGATGAGCGCGAGGAGGAAAGCGAAAGCGACGGAACCCCGCCACGCTCGGTGGAGGCGGCGGGGTGCGCTGGTTGAGTTCATTACAGGTTCTTTCTGTATGGCTTGATGAGTGGGGTCTTGGCGACGGAGAGATAGATTCTCTCATAGTCGCGAGATCCTTCCTCGACTGCCGGTAGTGGCTGCTCACGGTAGGCTGCGCCGGCCCATTCTCGGCTGAGGATTGCGTACGCTGCTTCGACTTCCTCACGGTCGAGCGGCTTGTTGAAGGGCGGGGTCGTGCGGATGATGGTGGAGGCTTCGGCTGCTGCGCTTAGGAGCATCCCGTAGGTGTTTCGGCGCGCTTTTGAGGGGTAGAGCGTGATACCGGGCCGGTCGGTGTGCGCGCGGCTGAGGTGCAGGTGCTCGGCCTCGAGGTAGCTGCGGGCGAGGTTGAGCGCTGCTTGCATCCGATCGGCGTATCCGGCGAGGGTGAGGGTGATGTCGCCGGTTGGCGTGCTGGTGGCCACGCCTGCGACGCTGAGGGCTTGGCACATGTCCAGGATGCCTCGTGCTTGCACTGGGCCGCGCGTACGGTTTGCGGGGACAGTGATCTGCTGGCGGGTCATGGTTTCGTCGAATGTGGCGGCGGCTGCTTCGAGGATGGCGTAGACTTCCGCTGCCCATTCGAGTCGGCTGCGCGCTTCATGGGTGTGCGCTTGGCGTGCGTTGCGTCGCGCGATGACGCTGCGTGGAGTGTTCATAGATTCTTGAACCTGTCTGCTCGGATAGCCGTAGTCATTGCTACTGCATCAGCCTTGATGACGCTGACGTAGTGCATGGCGTAGCGGTCGTAGGTGCTGTAGGGGTCGTTGCCTCGGGTTTCGGGGTGCGTGCTGCGTGAGGGCGTGTAGGGCGCTCGCGCGTCGGCGTACACGTCCCATTCCCCGTTGCGGGCGGCTCGATACCCGTCAACAGGTGTCTTTGCGATGGGTGTCTGGCCGGCTTTCTGCCTGACGAGCGAGTCGATGATCGCCCATACACCGTGCATGGTCCCCATGCCGTAGTTTCTGAGCGCGCTCTTGACGAGCATGGAACGCCCCATGGCGTACGCGGGATCGCCGTGGGTCTCGTGCGCTACGAAGTCGTCGCCCGTGTAGGTGAAGGATCCGACGTTTTCGAGGTAGAACTCGAGACGCTTACCGCCTCGGGTGAGGGCGTACGCTACCCCGTGAATGTCGCGTTCGAGGCAGAAGCCGGCGGCGATCGCGTCTTCTGCTGCTCGAGCGAGTGCTCGTAGCATCTGCTGGGTTGGGGGTGCGCCTGTCCCGTCGAACAGGGGGATGCACTCCTTGGGGAGGTTGGCGAGGTAGTAGGGCGCGTTGGCGTCGCCGGCCTGAACCTCGATGGTTGGCTTGTTTCCTTCGGGGGTCCCCTGCTTGTAACAGGTGCGCAGGACATACTCCGTGTCGCCGCCTGGGCATGTGAGCGTCCAGTAGATTGGCGGCCACATCGACACTCCGGGGAGAGGGTTATCGTATAGGTCCTCGCGTCGGGTCAACGTATAGGAGTTGGCGTAACAGACCGATTCGAGGAGCGCCTGGATGTCCCAGGTCGCGTCATTGGGGTCGATTCCCTGGCCGCCGACCTCGTAGTCTGTGAGGACTTGCGCGAGTGTCTTGTAGCCTTGCTCCGTCATGACAACGGTGCGGGAAGTGACGTCGTCGCGGGCGAACAGGTTGAGGGATTGCAGGCCGTCGCAGGCGCAGTACTCGTAGCCTGCCGGGTCGTAGGGTGCCGAGTGTAGGCCCGGCACTCGGCGTGCTGCCATGTCGCGTAGGGCTTGGGCGCGCTCGATGGTCTGGTCGGTGGCCGTGAGGATCTTGTCGTCCTCCTGGTAGAGGGCGAATCCGGGCCTCTGAAAGTAGACCCATGTCCATGGTGTGGTCATTCGACTGTATCCTCCGTCGCTTCCTCATCCTCTAGGGCTTCGAGGTCTTCTTGCGCCTGCTTCTGCTGCTCCCAGAATGGGTTGCGCACAGGCTTGTACTTCCTGAGCGCCTTGCCGGTCTCCTCCTCAGCCTTAAGGATGATCTTCGCGAACTTGATGCACACGCGGAACATCGTCTGATCGTTGTCCGGGACCTTCTCGAACTCCTCCTTGGTCATGCCGATCTTGGCGTTGAAGCCGGCGAGGATGTGTACGAGGCCGTGGCAGCGCTGGCAGAGCGTCACGAAGTTGCTCATCGCGTCGGAGCCGCCCACGTAGACGCTGGTCTTGTGGTGTGCTTCGAGCTGGCCGAGGTGGACCATGGACGTGATGCCCTTGCCGTAGCCGCAGGCCTGGCAGGTGAACTCGTCGCGCGCGAGGATCGCTGTGCGTAGCTCCTTGGAGAGGGGCTTGCGGTCCTTCGTGTCCTGGACGGTGTTCTCATCGACTTCGCCGAACATGTCCTCGTCGTCGTCACCGCCCTCGAAGCCGACCTGTTCGGCTGCGTTTTCGGGGATGGGGTCGCCACCGTAGTTGTCGTCGTCGATGTCGGTGTCGTCGGTGTCGGCTTCCTTGTTGAGGAGGTCGCGGACTTCGCGGAGTTCGTCGCCCATTTCGAGGAGGTTTTTGACTTCCTCGTCGCTGAGCGGCGCGTCTCCGGTGTCGTCGGCTGCGAGGTCGCTGGCTTCGTCAACGCTGGAGATTTTCCGTTCGTCGTCTCCTGCCGTGGGGTTTGCTTCCTCCTTGCGGAGCTTTTCGAGAGCCTTGTAGGAGCGCATGAGGTCTTTCTTGCCCGACAGGAAGTCCTCTGTCACCTCGGGGTACTCGGCGAGCATGACTTCCTTGAGGCGCATGGAGTCGCCCGCGTCGAGGTTGAGAAGCCAGTCGAGCATGGAGGGGGTGAGGCTGTAGGACTCTTCCATCACCTTCTGCATCGACCACTTCTCAGGCCACGTGTGCTTCTGGGCTCGGTTGAGGACTAGGTGCATGAGGTTGGATAGGTCGCGTCCGACCTCGGGGTCGTGAAAGGTCACGATGGCGGCGGGGATCTCGTCTTGGTTGTTCTTGAGGGACGCGAAGATGCGCCGCCATCCATCAAGGACTCGATAGCGTGGACCCGCGTAGCCGAGCTTATCGGCTTCCGCGCCGGTGGTGATGTCGTTGTCGGCGAGGAAGTCGGCGTATTCAGCGAGTGGTGTCACGACGACGGGGACGATGACACCCATCTCGCGGATGACGTTGAAGAGTCCACTGTAGGTGTCGGTTCTGTATTCCTTGATGGGCTTGGTGCCGACGACCTGGTGCGGGCTGATGTGGGTGTACCGGACGGAGTATGCGTCGCTCTTAACGGTCACCACGTCGTTGACGCTGCTGATCGCTTCGACCGCGGCGCTGTCGAGGCTGTCCGTGTCGATGTCGATGCGGAAGGGAGCGGCCTCGGTGTCGGCGCTGGTTTCGTCGTCAGCATCCTCGTTGAGGTCCGTATCGTCCTCGGGCGTTTCGTCGCCGTCGTCCACGGCATCCTCGTCAGCCTCGTCTCGTAGTGGGGCGAGCGCGAAGGTGGTGACGGGAGCCGAGATTACGTCACCCTCGTCGTCATCATCCTCGTATTCGTCGTCGTCCTCGTATTCGTCGTAGTCGTCCTCATCATCGTCTGGGATCTCGAGGTCGTCAGGGTCGATGGTGTCGTCGTCGAGGTCCAGGACGATGGTGTCTTCCGTCGTCTCGCCGAAGTCTTCGATGTCGTTGAGTGAGCCGTTCATGGGGGTGATCCGTTCGATGGGGAGATAGAAGCTTAGAGGATGGTTTCGGGCTGGGGATCGTCCTCGAGGCCGAAGGCCTTGAGGTACGTCTTGTCGATAGGGCGCTGCGCCTTGTACGTGTCCATGAGGGAGTCGAGGGCGCTTTGTGCTTGCTGGAGGAAGGTGTCGGCGGTGACGATGAGCGCTTCGAGATGGTCGCGCTGCTCCTGGTACTCACTCTCGGTGAGGATGATGCCGTCAACGGGGGTCTCAGTGACAGTCCCGTCGGGGTGTGTGACTTGTTCGATGTAGCGGCGCACAGCGCCTCCCTTCCTGCGGGTGCCATAACCGGGGCTTTTGCCCTAGTTTCTTTAATGGTACCAACTGGAAGGGAGACAGCAGGAGTGTTACACGCGGGCGTGGTGCATCGAGGTTGCGACGGCTGCGTCGGTGAGAACTGTCCCCTGTGGGGTGCATGGGATCGGCCCGTAGGTAGTTTCGACGTAGCGGATGGTTCCACCTGGGTAGGCTTCGGTTTGTTCGAGGACTGCGGGGGTCCATGCGGGGATCGCAGTCCCCGTTGTTGTGTGGATGGTGGGCGTGAGAGCGTGGCCGTCTGCGGACCAGGTGAGTGTTTCGACGTGGGCCTCGAGGACAGGTAGGTCTGGGATGGTGGTCAGAGTGATGGCGTGCTGGCCACCGTTGACGGTGATCGTGACTCCGACGCTGGGGATGTCGCCGATGAGGTCACTCATGGTCTCACGCATGTCTTCGACGGTGACGCCGGAGTCGTTGACGACGGTGATTGTCTCAGCGTCGCTTGCGCTTGCGGACGCGACTTCGAGGTCGATGGACTTATCTCGGCGGAGAGCTTCTACGCACTGCGCAATGAAGGTCTCGTAATGGGGTGAGCTAATGGTGACAGCTTCACCGGCGGGTTCTGCCGTAGCGTCGCTCAGGTGGGTGCGGATCTGGAGTTCGAGAGCGGGGGCGATGCCCTCACGGGGCCGGAGTTCTGGTACGTAGATGAACACGATAAGTCTTTCAGCGTGTGAGCGAGCCGAGGATCGCGTTGCCGGAGGGGGCTGCAACTGATCGGGAGAGGGTGTCCCAGGGGCTTGTGACGACGGTGGAGGCGGGGATTGGGGCGTGTTGGGGGACACGGAAGGAGAGGCCCTGTTGTGCTGCGATTTCGGCGATGGCGCGTAGGGGGAGCGAGTAGGCGGGGTATGCGACGCCGTTCATGGTGATCGTCTGTGAGCCATTGACGCAGTAGTAGCCGAAGCGAAGCTCGCCGCCGCCGTCGATTGCTTTTTCGAGGCGCTTAGCGAACGTCTCCTTGGCTTTGGTGCGGCTCTCCCCCGCTGCCGTGAGGATGTCCTCGTCGTAGAGGCCACCGCACTGTTCGATGACGTTGACGGCGACGCTGTAGGCGGTTTCGAGGATGAAGCCTCCGACGACGGGGATGAGGACGAACGTCAGGGTGGAGACGTTCGCGTTGGCGGTGGTGCGAGTAGCGACCGTCTTGTATTGGGGTTCCCAGATGAGGGGGACGGGGCCACTGGGGTTGTAAGGGAGGCCAAGTTGCCTGACCTGCGTGGGGTGTAGGAACGCCCATGAGCAACCAAGGGGGATGGTGTGGAGGAACAAGGCGAAGAGTTCGGCGCACTGCTGGCCGTACTTGTTGACGAGGGTCGCGGCGAACTCGGTTTCGGTCTGGCGGGTCATAGGGTGGTTCCTTTCAGGCAGTGAGGGCGATGACGAGGTGCGCGAGCCAGGATTGGATCACGCCCGTGAAGATGAGCGCACCGAGGACAGCGAAGGCGAAGCAGACGGCTAGGACTCCGGCGACTCCGTAGGTGTCTTTCGGGCGCTCGTCGGCGGGTAGCGGCGAGTACTTGACCTGCCCGAAGGTCACGGTCTTGAGGACAGAGAGCAGCGGGAACGACAGGTCAAGCAGGAGGGACAGGAGGATGACGAGGGCGTAGATGAACAGAACGATGCCGACGACGGTGATACCTGTTCGAGTGGACGAAGCTGCTTCTCGGTTCCGTTCTTCTTCGAGCTGTGTTTTCAGGTCAGATGCGTTTGCTCGCTGCTTCGCCGTGAGCTGCGAGCTGTCGGCGAACGTGAGGGACTGGCCTTTAGCGATTTCGGGCTTCTTGGGCATCCCGGGGAGAGACCATTCGTCGAGTACTCCGCCGCCCGTTGTTGAGCCGGATTGTGCGCTCGCTGTATCCGACTTCGCTGCGGGGTCAGTGTTGCCGACCTTTTTGAGGACTGTCGCTGCGTAGGAGGCGCGTTGCATGAAGCCGGCTTCGGCTGCGCCGGGGGCTTCCCAGTTCGTCATCCAGATCCACGTCGCAAGGTACCAGTTGTCGGTGCTCTTGAATCCTTCGAGGCTCCCGAAAGAGTCGTCGGCGGAGGGGACGGTGCCTCCGGTGATGCCCCAGGTGTCGGCTTCGTTGAGCGCGTAGGAGGCCATGCCTCCGTAGATGATGCTGGTGGTAGGCCAGCCGAGCCATTCGCTGCGCCCATCCGCGAGTGCCGCTTGTGTGGTCTCCTTGGCTTTGAGGCCGGCGCAGTTGGAGACTCCGTTGTAGGTGAAGAGGAGAGTCTGTCTGTCTCCGAGGGCCTGGTACATGCCACACGCGCCCGATACCGAGTTCATTGCGTCCACGTTGAAGTGGGACTCGCGCCAGAAGTTGCCGGCGATGGCTGCTGCTGCTTCTGCTGAGTAGCCTTCCGCTTTGGCTTCTGCGACCACCTGCTTGGCAGTTTCCTGCTGCTCAGCGGATAGGGTCGCCCAGTTCGCTTCGATGACGTCATCGGAGACGTTGGGGTTGGCTGGGAGAGCGTATGCGGGTGCCGGGGTGAGCGGCAGCATGACGGTGGCCGCGGCGATGAGGGCGAGGAATACTCGTCGGGCGCGTGTGAGCATGTGGGGTTCCCTTTCGGGGGTTAGCGGAGCAGGTCTTCTGTCTTGCTGGCGATGTCTTCCTCGAGGTTTCGTGCGCTCCAGGCGAGGAAGCTGAGCGTTGCCCCAGTGTAGACCAGCGGGTTGTCGTAGTCGGCGAGCTTGCGGGGTTTGCGCCCGTCGCGGCTCACCCAGTACGTCCACAGGCCGTTGGTATGGGTTTCGGATCGTCTGACCTCGGTGTTCCCGGGGATGCTGCGCGCGAGGATGCGCAGGAGGAACGGGGTATCCCAGTCAATCGAGTCCTGCTCGAGTTCTTCGTCCCAGATTTCGCCGTACTCGCGACCTCGGTTACGCGCAAGCACGGATGGGGTGTGTCGGAGGATGAGATCGAGGGTCTTGTCGGGCAGGTTCTTCATGTCGTCGGCGTGTAGGACGTATACGGGGGTCCTGTCTGCCCCTGTGCGCACGGGGATTGTGTCCAGTGGCCAGACCTCGTTGGCTCCGACTCTGAGATGGCTGTCTGACGGTAGAAGCCACGTGTTTTTCATCTTGCCGGGGCCGTTGGGGTTGTCGCGCGTTTTGACGACTTCAGCGAGACCAACATCCCCGTTGGGGGAGAGAACGATGACGTCGATGCTGGCCTGCATCGCCGACGCTGGGGACGTGTGTGTGCACGCGTAGGCCACGATTTCGAGCATGGTGCTGGTTGATTGGGCGACGACTTCGCGTGCGTGTAGGGCTCTGGCAATCAGGTACGGGGGAACGGGCATCGTGTCGGGGTCGCTGAACGTGGGGTCGGGAATGGCGATCCAGACGGGTCCGATGAGGCCGTCGTATGCGTCAGTGAGGAGAATGCCCGTACCGGTGTTGTTTTGCATGTGGCATTTGGTGCGCCCGAAGTTGAGGGGCGGACGCGACCTATACTTACCTCGGTATGGGAAGAGCGACTTGTTGTTGATGCGCATGATGTCACCGTTGCTTCTGAATGTAGGCCAGGACTGCGTTACCGCTGGGCACGCCATTGAGGATGTAGTCGCCGAACATCGGGGGACGTCCGCGGTTGACGCCGTATGCGCGCATCTGCTTCCTCATGATCTGGAAGTCGGTGCGCCCGTAGAGTTCGCAGCGCTCGTAGAGGTCCTCGACCGTGACCTTGAACGCGGGGATGCGGGTGCCGTTGATGGTGACCGTGTCTCCCTTGTTGGTGGAGTAGATCGCGACGAAGACGTTGGTTCCTCGGGGCGCGTTTCCGAGCGTCGCGAGGTACTTGTCGAGGCGTAGGAGTTCAGGTGTCCTGGCCTCGGGCTGGCCGCCGTGAAGGTTCGGAGAATAGTCGCTGTCGAGGTCGCGCAGTTCCATGATTCGTCCCCCCCTGCCGACGTCCGATGAATGGTATCGGTGGGTCTTCACGATGGAGCGGTCTGCGACTCCGAAGAACGCGCTGTCGGTCGTGTGTACGTCCGTGTGGTCGTCGTCGGGCAAGATCGCGTAGGTCACGCCGTGCGATGCCCTGAGTTCCTGGTTGAGGAGGGTGAACACGTTGACGTATGCGCTCCGGTGGTTGTATGCGATCCAGCTGAGTTCGTTCTGATTTGGTGCCAGGCCGAGGGAGACATTCCCTGCTGGAGTGTCTGCTCCGGTGCGGGGGAGGATTGCGTTGAGCGCCCAGATCGGGCTGTTGGTGATGATGCTGATAATGTTCAGCACGTCGATCACGGTTGCGCCGTCGGGCACGTAGACACCACACCTGGATGCGACTTCGGACAGTCGCCTCATGACTGCTGCTTCCCCGCCGCCGACGCTTGGAGCGGCGATCGCCTTTGCGAGCGGAGCAGACGCCGGGTTTCTGCCTTCCACGAAGGCGTAGACCTTTGTCTGTGCCGTGAACAGCTGGTGGTTGTCGGGGAGCGTGTAGAGGTCGAGGTCGAGGTCTTCGGCTACGTCATCCCACGTGGACCCTCCCGGCTCCAGGAGAGCATCCATGAGTGGCCCGTCGCCGTAGTCGATGCTGCCAGGATCACGCTCATCGACGTACTCTTCGAAGCTCTCGTAGCTTCCGAGTCGGGGGATGAGCGGCACCCACCCGATCTCACCGTCGGTAGAAAAGCGGGCGATCCGAGTGTCCTTGTTGATGAGCGCCATGGTGGCGGTTCCTTTCGTGCGCGGACTGTGTTCGCCTTATGAGCATCCGCTGGCGAACGGGGATGCGGCTTAGCAGCCCGCTGGTGTGGACACGAAGATCCCAGTTCCGGCGTCACCCCCGGACGCAGCAAGCTACCTCACTTCATTGCTTCGGCTTGGGTGGTGATGTGGGTGGTGCCGGTGAAGGGGATGGGGGTGCGTGCCTTGTACTTCGCGGAGCACTCGTCTGGGGTGTCGCCGCAGTAGCGGGGCTGTGAGAACACGTAGCCGACGAGGGTGTCGGCTCCCATGTGGATGCGGCTGAGGGTCGCCTGGTGGACGGTGGGGTCTGGGGCGGCTCCGGAGGGCATGTAGGGTGCTACGACTTCCTGCGTCATGACGGTGGGCGCGTCCGCAGTGGGGACGAACAGGCCCATGATGTCGCCGTCGCCTCGCGTGAACATGACCTGGACGCTGGTTTGGCCGGCGTTGAAGGTCGCGTCGGTGAAGCAGTAGCCGGTGGCGTAGCATCGCGCGGTCGCGTCGGGCGCGAAGGCGATGTCGGTTTGGCCTCCGAGGCTGGCCTTGGGGACCAATCGAACGGGCGGCAGACTGGCGAGGGGGACCGCAGGGTCAGTTTCTTGACCGAGGCGGATGTCGCCGACGACGCACGACCAGTAGAGCTGGAGGTCTCGGGTCTCGTACATCTCGCGGCACGTCTCACGGTTTTCCTCGTAGTCGCTGGCCGTGTACGCGCGCGCCGTCTGTGTAGCCGCGGGCTGGGGTGCGGGCGTTTGCTGCTCGGGGGCGCTCCACACCCATGCGGCGACACCTGACGCGATGAGGGTGACGACGGTGATGAGGATGACGATGATGGCACGCTTGCGTGATGGCGCAGGAGCGGCCTCGTCTTCGACCCAGGTGGTCTCGAGGGCGGGCTGCGTTGGCTGTTGCGGAGCTGGCGTGGCTCTCATGACTTGGCCTTTCGTGGTGGATTGATGGTGATACGGCTGAGGCCCATAGCCCTTGCCTCGTAGTCGCTCACGACGGTGCGGAAGTGCCCGTCTTTGATGACGACATCGCGCCACACGTCGGCACTGATCGCGGCATCGGGCCAGAGCATCACGTACGTGTAATCGTTGGGCGCGTAGACCGCATACCCGGTCAGGTCAGTTTGCATGAGCGCGTCCTCGCTTCCGGCGAGACGCACGGCGTCGGCGTGGACTGCTGCGCGGGCTTCCTCCCTGTAGGAGTCGAGGCGCTGAAAGATGCGCAGGATCCGGGTTGGGATGACTGTGTGAACGCCTTGCTCCCAGTTGCGCACGGTGTACTCGTTTACACCGCACATGGCGGCAAGGTCCTTTTTACTGAGGTGTACGCGTAGTCGTCGAGCACGCAGCTCACTGGCGGTCAGCTGCGACTCGTCGCGCGGGTCAGGCTTGATAGTCACCTCGTCTTGGGGGACTCCCAGGTGGTCGGCGAAGAGTTCGGCGAGGTCGTCAGCGATGGTGGGGTCACTCGCTGACGTTAGTCGCTCCGATTTGTCCCACTTCTGCCACACGGTGAGTCCACCGCGCTTGCATGGCGTCGGATTCCAGGGCTTCTTATTGGTGAGGTTCGTAACGAAGCTCGCGACCTGCGCGAGGTCGGCCCTGAAGGTGCCGTTCGCCCATTTGAGGGTCAGTGCCATTTGGAGTTCCTTTCAGTAGATCAGTAGAAGAGCACGTCGCGGATGTGCGCGAGGTCCGCTCGTGTTAGTCCCGGTACGGGGTCCGTGCCGACGGTATGAATACCGTCCACCTGCCCGTAGCCGCGGGGGTGCTGGTCGTCCACCCACACGATACGAGTGTCATCGTCGGTGAGGTAGTCGAGGATGAGGTCGTGAGCGCGGCAGAGCTTGCGCTCCTGGTCTATAGCCCCGGGCCTGAGATATGGGAACAGGTTGACGGTCTTTCGCCGTGGGAGGTGCAGGCCCACAGCCTTCGCCACTTTCATGCTCGATTTGCCCCACGATGAGGCGAGGAGGATCTTGTCTGCGTCGCCGACGATATCGTTGAGGGCTTCGATCATGTGAGGCGAGTACCAGACATCCCCGGTACCCACGAGTCCACTGTCGAGCTTGACCGTGACCATAGTGCGGGCCCGATCCGGGTATGCCCCTTTCGCGGTTGGGGTGCCAGGGTTGAGGATGAAGACCTCGTCGAAGTCGAGGGCGAGAATCGCTGTGCGCGCGGCCATGGGGAGCCTCCTTTCTGCTCCTCAGCATATATCCCAACTTGGACTACTGCAAGTTGCAACGAGTCATTATTGGACTATGCTTGTTTCCAACAAGTCACCACACGACACTACACAGGAGGAGAGGGCACACATGAGCGCGAACAGTAACCAGGAGGATACGATCTGGGAAATCGGGCTGGGTATGATGTGCAAGGTTGACATTGAGCACTTCCTCCGTCAGCACTTTGTCGGCAAGCAGTTCGCCCACGACCCGGACGCCCCAGATCGTTACGCCGTATTCACCGACGGCACCGCCGTGTACGCGATCAATAGCGAAAGCGGAGAAAACTGCCCCATGAACATGCGCCACCTCGCCGACGCTGGCGTTATCGAGCGTGCATGGCACGAGGAAGAATACGTGGAAAGCTACCACGGCGACACATACACGCAACGCCTATACGTGCAGTTCGAGGGTGACAGTGCGCCCCACCTCATCGTCGAAGATACGTTCCGGCATGAGGATTACGAGGATTGGAACAGCATCTACCTCCACGCCCTTGATGAGGACGACTACTAACAGTCTCGAACAGAACAGCACAACGAGGCCCCACACAATCAGAAAGAAAAGACAATGATCTACCCCTACCAAGACAAGGAGACCCTATGCGTCACCCTCGAAGACACTAGGGAGGAAACGATCTCAAAACCAGTACTGAACATCATCGCCTTCCGGCCGCTACTCTACGCAGCAGTCATCGCACCCCTTTTTCTCTCCTACGCTGCCTACATGGTGCACGCAGTGGGGTTAGATGAGCCAGAAGAGTCCTTTGGTCAGAAGCGCTCGATAGAGTACCTTCTGAGCATATTTCAGCTTCCGCCTCATGCGATCTGGACTCTTAGCATCCTTCCGCTTATGTACGTAGGCCTCGCCACATTAGTCGCCATATACATGAAGCTGCGAACGCGCGCCGAGAGAGAGGATGTTGTTGGTACAACATATGCGCATTTTGCAGCATTCACCCCGTTTATGTTCCTTAGTTTCGCCGTCCTGTCGAAGATATTTGCTCCAGGAGACTTTCCGCTTTGGAACGTGTTGGCAATCTGCTTCGGTTCAATTCTCCTTTGGCCTCTTGCTTTGGTTGCGTATGTCATTTCATTCAAGTTCATCAAAAAGCCTTCAAGTTTTCAGACATGGGCGAATCGTTGCGTCATGATCCCCGCTTTCTTCTGCGCTGCCGCGTCTGTGCATGTGGTCTTGTCTGGCGACATGTGGGCTACTAAGTTTGTTGGCCCAATGTATGTGCTACTTGCTCTTTCGGTTGCTTGCCTTGCTGTGGAGTTGAGTGCGCAGGCTTACAAGGGGCGTGAGGTGCCAGTGTGGCGCTATAACGTAAGCGAGGTGATGAGCGGAGCGATTCTCCTGATGTATCTCACGGACACCTTCTTCGGCTGCCTCCCGCTCCTACTCAAGTAGATCGCAGAGACCAAACGGAAGCGCCCCTCCCCTGATGTTCAGTGGGGAGGGGCGCTTCGCGTATGGGGCGAGTTTAGGACGCTGCTTTGACGGCTTCGTGCACGCCCTCTGGGATCGTTTCGTAGAGCACTCCGTCGGCGTAGACGATCATGTCGCCGGGGTAGGTGAGATTGCCGTACTCTCCGTAACAGTCCAGGATGTCGATGGCTGGTTCCATGCCGGTTCCATCGAGGTGGCTGGCGCAGATTTGGCAGGCGAGGCCTTCACGACGGAGCGCGCCGAGATCCCGGCCCATATCCTCGCCCATGATGTAGTACGAGTAGCGCAGGTGCGTGAGCGGCGTGCCGGGGACGGCGCGCTGCGCAGCTTCTACGTCGCCTCTGGACAGGTACCAGACCTCGTGGGTGTTAGGATTCCATACGAGCGCGTCGCCGCCGTCTTCCTCTGTGTCGTATCCGTAGGCCTGTCCGTAGAAGGAGAGCCGGGTACCGTTTTCAGCGGGCTTGCAGCGCTCGTCGATCCACTGGGCGGGGAGGCCGCGGGCCGTGAGCTCTGCCGCGAGGTCGTAGTCGTAGGGGACGGTTGCAGGGTCGGGGATGATGTAGCTGTTCAGCATGGGATGGCTCCTCTTGTCTTGTGGGCTAGGTTCAGGGTGTCAGTCACGGTTGGTTTCCTTATCCTTAAGGGCGCGTCGGTCGATTACAGCAACCCCAGTGAGCGCAGAAGTGACAATGCATGCCTTGATCAGCCACAGCATGAACCTAGTCAAGCGCTTCACAAAAGTGTTTTTCTTAGTCATGAAAGAACTCCTGTTAGGAAAGGTTCGCGTCAGATACGCAAATCAAAAAGGATTGGCCACCCAAAAATGCCGACCACAATGTTGTACACGTAGAGCGCTGCCACGAGAAACCCTAGACCCAAAGGTATCCATACCAACACGGCCCAAAAAATACACTCAATGGTGGGCCAGAAAGCATCTCTGACGGCAGCCCGAATGGGGTGCAGCTTCTTGAACTCCTCTTCCTGTTCCCTTTGTGCCTCTTCCCACCTTTCCCGAGCGTCAGCTTCGGCGATCACTGCTTTGATCTCATCCTCGGTGAGGAGTTCGTCGTCCTCTTCGGCTTCGGCGGGGTCTTCGAGGTAGTACTCGTCCTCGTCGTACTTGACGTACACCTTGCTTGTGGGCATACGACCTCCATCATGCTCATACTGCTCAACGATCTCTTCTAGCGTGTACGTGTAGAAGGGCTGGAGTCCCATGTCGGTTACGTCTGCGTAGATGTTCATGTCTATCTTTCTTTCTTCTTTTGGACTAACTACTTGCCACTATTTTGTCTTGGGTTCTGGGTCATCAAGCGCAGCAAAAATGCAGAGGCGAATGCCAATAAAAGCAAAACAAGCCGCACAAGTGGCAACCCTTTCTGGCACATCCATGTGGTTCCACATGAAAAATACAGCCGCCGCAAAAACCACGCTCAGTACTGCCGTTTCGATTGTGAGGACGCCGCGCGCCCAAACCCCGCACTTTTTGTATTCCCTCAATTCTTTTAGCTCTGTAGTTTCAGCCGTGTTCCACGTGCGAACGACTTCCTCACTGATGACGTTCATGTCGGGAGCGAGTGCCGACTTCCTGATGAGGCAGTATTCATCGGGAGCGACCCTAATGAAGACATCCCTGTCGAGGTGCCAGTTGTGTTGCTGGAGGTATTCAACCACCTCGTTGCGGTTGCAGACTGTTACCTCGACGAGGCCCCTTCGAGCGCTGATGATGACTTTCTTCTGGATGGTCATGATGTCTCCTTTTCTGGGTTGGGTCTTGATTTAACAAGATAGTCCATTTCAGACTTGTATACAAGTCAAGTGTCCCGGCTCGGACTTCGTGTGCCTGTGGTGGGTAACTGTGTTCCTCCCTTCTGCGCGTGCCCGAGTGCCGCACGGTCGTTACTCTGTATGTGCCAGCATTGCATTGAGTGCAACAGACTGAACTGGAAGGATTTGTACTGTGAAAATTGAGGATCGGATTCGGCATTTTCTGCGTTTGGCTGAGGATCCGGGCGCGTCTGCTTCTGAGCGGGAGTTGGCGGCTGCGCGAGCTGAGAAGCTCATGATGAAGTATCGGATCGAGTCGCTTCCCGACGTGGATTCACCTAGGGAAGACGTGCAGGTCATTACGGTCTACGTTAAGGGCGGGCACAGTTCACTAGGGCCTATGCACACGATCGGTTTGTCCAGCTTGGCGAAGATTCTCAGCTGCTCGGCTGTCGTTCAGAACGGGCCTCGGGGGAGCGTGGTCACGATTGCTGGCGCTGCGGGCGACTTGGCGCTCCTGAGCGAGCTCTTCAACTCGACGCTCACTCAGTGCAATGTGGGTCTTAAGGAAGCTCTGCGAGGGAGGACTTTCTACTCACAGTCTGATCGATTTCGTTTCCGTCGCGGGTACACGCTGGGGTTTTTCCGCGGCGTCGCTAATCGGGTGCGCGAGGCCGTGAGGGAGGAGGCGTTGGGGACGTCGAAGGAGCTGGTTGTTGTGGGGCGCGCGACGCGCGCTGAGCAACGTATTGCTGAAATGTTCCCGGAAGTGCGCGTGAGCAGGAGTCGCGTGCAGCTTGACCGCGACGAGGTGAGCCAGGGCGAGGGGGACGGCTACCGAAGTGGCGTCGGCACCCCTTCTTGGCAAGGTGTTGATGGGGGCCGGGTGGCGATCGGTCGGTAGGTGTGGGGAGGTGGAGGTATTTCCACTGTTTTCCCGCATCGGACTTAAGGCGCGCGTTGCTACGGACGGTTCCCTGATCGGCGACTGATCGCATACGAAAGCGGCCCGGCGTTCCCCATGGTGGGGTGCCGGACCGCTTCGTTGTGCTTGACAGCTATCTGCCGAGTGTGTAGATCACGGTAGCGACGAGGCTGACGAGGAGTAGGACTTCGGCGTAGCCGGTGAACTCCCACCACCAGCGAGGTTTGGGGGCCTCGATGTGGAACTTGCGGACGAAGGGGAGCGTGTTCCATCGGCTGTGTTTGGTGACCCAGGATGCGAGCGCGAGGATCGCTAGGAGGGTCAGGATGAAGCTCATGCGGGGGTGGAGGAGCCAGATCGGGTCGATGAGGACTCCGGCGGTGGGGCTGTAGCCTGCGCTGCCGGCGTGGGAGGAGACGAGGGCGACGATCGTGTCGTCGGGGAGCGGGTTAGGGATCGTGGTTGTTGCGTCCTGTGGGGGGTGCGCGGCCAGCACGGCGTCGTTGGTGCTGATGGCTCGGTTCACGTCCGCGAGCGCGAACGAGGCCATGATGCCACTGACGATGCCGACGATAGCGAGGAGGGGGCGGATGAGGCGGGCGAGGCCGTGGAGGATGGTTCCTCGACGGGGTGCGCCGCGGTGCTTATTGCGGGCCTTGTTCATGCTCGGGTGCCTTTCTGGGGGTTGACTGCCCAAACGCTTTGGAAGTCTGAGTAGATAGTAACATCTCCGCGTCCTCCTTCTCGGTGTTTGAGGATGCGCATGCCGTAGGTTTTGGCGGCGTAGAAGAAGTAGTGGTAGGGGATGTAGCCGCCTTTGAGGCCGATGTTGTCTCCATGGAAGCCGCAGCGTATCAAATAGGGCTACATAACCTACGTTTGTGGGTCGTGTTGCCTTGTTTGAGTGCCGCCTTGTTGGTCCCCAGGGTGTCGTGTGTGCCCTGGTCCGCTAGTACGCTGGCGTCCAAGCGCGTGGCTTGTGCCCTAGCGGGGCTGGAAGGGAGAATCACCTCCTTAGAAAATGGGTGGTGGTTCTTCCTTTTTGGCGTGGGCTTGCGTTTGGTTCTGTCCCTGCCCGGGTACTTCAGTGAAGCCCTGGCGGGCGGTGTCCTGAGCGTAGTTTGTGGCCGGAGCTTCCGGTTCTTCGCGCGCGTCGCCCGTGCTTTAGCGACGCGGGGGACGGCTCGGGCGGCGATGTTGGCTGCGGCGTTCACATCCCGGTCCATCACGCCATGCTCGGGGCAGACGGATAGCTTGTGGGTAGGGTGCGTGACCCGTTGGCCGCACATGTGACACCGTTGCGACGTGTTCGCGGCGTTCACTGCTACGACCCACCCGCCGTTCTGCGACACGTAGTGGGTGAGCCACTGGGTGAACGCCCCTCGGTTCCACCTGCCGTTCTGCATCGTGTTAGCCACCCAGCTTAGGTCCTCCACCGCCACGACTGCGTTGCCCCACTGGTGGGAGAGGTCTGCTATCTCTTGTGCGGCGAGGATCGCCAGCTCGCGTTTCTTGCGGGATGCGGCCTCTCGGTGGAGCTGTGCCTCATCCAGGGCGGACATTCTGGTTTGCCGCTGGGAGAGGAGCCTTCCGGCCTTCCGGCGCAGGGCGCGGACCTGCCGCTCCGACGCGCGAACACTGTTCCAGAGCGAGTGGACCCGATGGGAGAGCGTCGTTTGGTGGACTATCCGCCCGGTCTTAATGTCGCGTATCGCCACGGTGGCGTAGTCATTGATGCCAACGTCCACGCCGATCACCCAGTCGCCTGAGAACTGCACGACCGGGTTATCGGTCACGACCGTGAAGACGAAAACAAGCAGGTCGTCCTGAACGCGGATGAGCGGGAGAGCAACTTTCCCCTCGAGGAATCGGGCAGTATCGAAGTCGAAGACCAGCCGATACCACGCGCCTTGGATAACGCCCTCTAGATTCTTGCTTACGTTGTCAACGAGCTTACGCTGTCAATTTAGCCAGTACCAGCCGCTTTCGCAGCCGCCACACCCGTCGTTACCGTGAATGTAGAGTTCCGTGCCGTTATCGAGGGTGATGGTGCCGTTGTCGATGCTGGTGACGTAGCGGCCCCGGAGAAGTTTCGTGTAGAGGCCGGCGTCGCTGCTCTGGTTCAGCGTGATTTCATGGGTAGTCATGGCAACATTTCTGATGATGGTGAGCTGGACGTCAGGAGATGAGGAAGTTCATGACGAGGGCGAACAGCCCAATGGCGATAAAGGATCGCCCGTCATATTCGTGGGTTTCACGCTCCCGCTGCACGAGGAGCATCCAGGAGCCAAGAAGGCATGGGACAACGCCCATCCCCGTAATGAGAAGCGTGTAGTCAGAGGTCAACACCTGCTCATCCGTAGCCCCTTCTAGGAGTGCGCCCAACAAGTAGGCCGTGCTGAGGGAGACAATGATGGCCATCGCTCGAAAGAAGCACAGTCTGGCGTGTTGCTCTTTGCTCAGGTTCTTTCGTTTCCTCCATAGGGAGGGAGACGTGAGCAGGAAATGCCATGTTTGGCTTACGTACAGTCCACTGATGACGCAAAGGAGGAGGTACTGGGGGTTCATGGTGGTTGTTCCTTATCGTTGTGTCCGATGGTGGCGGCTATCGGCGTTGGAGCGCCACGTGTGCGCTTAGTTGCGACCACGGACACGCTTGCATATTGCTTCAGTGGCGATGTAGGTCAGGAGTGCTGATAGCGTGAATGTGGCGGCTGACATGGCGGTGTAGTGCCATGTGCGTGCTGCGACGGTGGGTGTGCGCTCAATGCTGTTGGCGGCGGGGGGTGTATCCTCAGCGTTGTTGTTGGCGATGGCAGGGGTGCCGTCGGTGGTTTGGACGACGACGGGTGTGTACTCTGCGTTGCATCTGGTTGAATACTGTTCTTTCGGGTTTTGCTGGTCTTTTAGTAGGTTGACTGCTGCGTGTATGAGTGCGGCGTTCACTTGTGCTGCCTTTCTATCGTTGAGGTCCGATAGTGGTGGGGTCGATGCCGGTGATTCGTTGGAAGTATTCGTCGCGTTGTTGGCGTAGGCGTTCCTGCTTGCGGCGCTCTTCTGCTGCATGGAGGCTCATCTTGCGTCGGGCTGCTTCGATAGCTGCCTGGACAGCGCTGGAACGTTCCACGGGCTTATTGCTGGTGGTCTGGGGGCCTGCTGTCAGCTGTCGTTTCTGTCCCGCTTCGGGGATCATGGTCACGATGTCGCGCGCGAAGACGAGGTAGTTGTCCTTTGTGCGGCTTGACGGGAGGGCGAGTTCAGGGCGGCGGAATGAGCCTGCTTTCAGGCTCGCTTCTGTCTGGTCGAGAATGTCGAGCCAGGTGATCTCATGGTTCGTCGCGAAGTACTCGTTGGCTCGCTCGAGTGCCTGCCTGCCGTATTGGTCGGCTGCTGTGTCGCTGCTGCCGCCGGCGATGCAGTCGTAGAAGACCTTCGTGTAGAGGAGTTCCCGCTCGTAGGGTGGATCGAAGTCAATGGCAATGCGTGAACGCTCTAGCCAGTCCCTCACGCGCTTACGGCGGGCTTCGTCGATGGCTTGGTTGAGTACTGTTGCACTGATCTTGTAGGAGCCGTACCTGCCTTCGCTTACCGCTACGAAGGCTTCTTGGAGGTTCTTGTCTGTGGCGCAGGGGAGGATGAGTTCTGCCCAGGACATGACGAGCTGCTGGAACTCTTGTTGGCTGCTCGGTTTTGAGGCGAGTTGGTTGGCGTCGATGGCTCGCTTCATGAGCTTCGCGAGCGTCTCGTAGGAGAAGTTGGACATTGGATGCTCTTTTCAGGGGATCAGAAGGGGATGCGGTTGGCTGCGGCTTCTGCGTAATCTTCTTCAGCTTGGCGAGCGTTGAGTGCGGCAATGCCTCGCTGGTACTCAATGAACTCCTCGGCGGTGCGGAACCCGTGGCTCTTGTAGTACATCTCCGTGCAGGCGGCGTCGAGGTTGCGGAAGTATTCGGCGTCCTCTGGGGTACGAGCAACGATGCCGCCGCCGCTGTAGCCGTTGTAGCCATAGCTGGTGGTGTCTTCCTCGTACTCATCCTCCCAGCGCTCCTGGTTGAGCCAAGTACTGGGGTGCAGAGTGTACTGTTTAGGCTTGCCAGCACGGTGCTTGGCGTAGGCGTCTGCGGCCTCAATGAGTTCGGCAGCAGTCTTTTTTCCTGCCTTGAGTACTTTCTTCCATGCTTCGAACGCCGGCTTCCTGCCGACGTGGCGAGGGAAGACCTCGTAAAACTTTGCGAACTCCTTCTCACAATCACCTTCACTGTTTCCCTTGGCCTTCACGGGAGCCTTGGGGGTGGCGATAGCGAGTTCCTGGGAGGCTGGGACGTCGATCAGGGTGTCCGAGGGGGTTTCGTCTTCGACGATCTCCACGTCGATGATCTCAGCGTCGATCACGTCGTCGCCAGCATGGTCGCGGACGATACGCTCAGCGCGCTCCTGGACGCTCTCTCCTGCCGCTGGAGTCACGGACACCGTGGATGTGTTCTCCACGCCGGTAGGGCACCAGTTTGAGCCACCAGGGACTTCGGCTGTTTCCGGCCACAACGTGCCGTATCCGCCTGCATTTTCCGCGTCGCGCGTCACCTTGGCCTTGTTGCTGGTTTCCTGCGTCTCCGCTTCGTGCAGCATGTCGAAAAGATCGCCCTGTCCGTCGCTGACTGCGACGCACGGTTCCTCCTGTGGCTCTTCCTCTTCGTGCACAGGAATGTTGTCCGAGCAGGGCAGGAGGAAGCTGTTCATGTCGTCGATGTTGTTGTCTAGCGACTTCTGACGGGTTGCCTTGCAGATGATTTCCTGCCACCGGGACACGTCCGTGAACGTGATCATAGCGAGGATTTCCTCAGTGCTGGCAGTTCGCCCCACCTCGATAGTGTGCCGAGTTGTGATCGGCGTTTTGGGGTCGGAGTCGAGCTGTGCGCAGCACTCGTCGGTGAAGATCCCTGGGAGGTCGAGGAAGAACACGACGTGGCGTGAGCCGTCCTTGCAGTCCAGGAATGAGCGGCGAATGAGGAGGCCGCGGTCCTCGAGGGACTTCATGGCGGTGAACATCGTGGAGCGCTTTGCTCCGACGCAGCGCTCGAGGAGGAGGTTGTATGAGGGGCTGATGATCTTGCACTGCCAGAAGGTGAACAGCGCCATGAGCGTCAGGACTTCCCTGCGGCTCAGATTAACCTTGAGGTGTTTGTTGGAGTTCACAGCAGCGTGGAGTGCAGACACGTGCATTCCATCAAACATGTGATACAATGTAATTACCTTTCAATGAACGAGCGGGGGGAATCTTTCGAGGTTCCCCCCGCTTACTTTTACTTCTGAGCCTGGGGTTCTGCCTTAGCCTTGGCCTTCTTCTGGGCTTCGTAGGCGAGACGTCTCTGCGTGCGGGTCTCGTTACTCCCCTGCTCGTACTGCGCTTGAAGCCACTTCATGTTGCGAGGTGCGATCCATCCGTAGTTCGGCATCGTCGCATTGATCTCTTCGAGCGTCACGGGACGAAGCGGATCAACCCACTCGGAGAACGAGTGAACGCACCCGTTGAAGCAACCGGCTAGGTTCACTGCTTCTGGGATGAAGAGGTGAGACGGCTCGAAGTAGAGGAAGATCGCTCGCTTTGTCTCGTCGTCCTTCCGCTGCATGGCCTTCATGCGGATGATGTCGCGTGCGCACAGATTGTACAAAGTCATGTACACTTCATTGCGCTTCATATCCGTCAGCTTCATGATCCCCTCAACGTCAAGCTCGATGTAGGGATCATTCCAGCGTGTGAAGAACCAGACCATGAAGGCCCGCTCCTTGCGCGTGAGCTTGTGCTCCAGCAGCGGCTCGAAATGGATGACAGCAATGGCCGGGTGCGACACGGCCCCCATGCCATACAGGGGGCTGTCTTTCCCTGTGCGAAGGGGTGCTGCGAGCTGCGCGTTGCACTCTCCAAAGTCCGACATCGCCCTCACTCTCCCTTCTTGGATGAACGCTTGCTTTGTTTCGAGTACGACTTCATGGTACAAGGCTCCTTGGGGCACCCCTCAGACTCGAACGAGTGAGGACCGCCGTGAGCCTGAACGCCGAGGCGCTCCATCCCGTAAGCGTTAATGAGCTTTCCCCAGTCGATGTAGTAGACGCTGCGCCCGTCTTTACGTTTGCGGAACCGTATCGCATCTTCAGCGACGAGGTTGCTCTTTCCGACGTACAGGACAGATCGGTCGAGGCCGATGCGCTCAGCTGCGACTTTGATGTTGAAGACGAGATCTTCATTCTCGTCAGCGGGCCAGTCCCGCAGAAGTTCCCGGAGGAAGCACTGAACGGAGCGCTTGAGCCAGACCCTTCTGGGGATCATGCACTCACGTGAGGCGAGTACGCCTGCTTGCGTAATGGGATCTGTGGTGAGCATGGGTTGCTCCTTTCTCGCTTCTGGTGATCGTCAGTCTACACGAACAGCCCTTTATGTGCAATCAGAATAAGATTCGTGTCTCTCGCTCGCGTGCGCGAAGCGCGCGCCTGCTCAGACAAGCCATGAGTTTTGGACAGCCTCGCGTGAACGGCTTGGGGGACTAGAGGGGGATAGTTCTTTATCTTCAAGGCTTTCTATATACGTTTACGGCCAGAACTTGGACTACGGGGTCATGCGAAACTTGGACTACCCCCCCCCGAAAAAGTGGCCCGTTTGGGTGGTGAACGTCATCCAAAACTTGGACTACCCCTACCCGCATTGAGAGGCTTCGTTGCCCAGCTCGACCACAGCGACAGCGCGGCCTCGGATCGGCTTGGGGGACTAGAGGGGGAGTATCTTTCTATAGCTTTTATCTTTCTATTGTATTCGGTTCCGAGTTGCGAACTCGGGCGACTTCGTTTCGCGAACTGGGGTCCGGGCTCTTCTGGAGGGGTCTCGAGGCGGGGTGGACCCGATTCTGTTTCGCGAACTCACCCCCAGCCTGAATGTGACATACCAGCCCATGTGCCTGTAGAACGTTTAGGGTTTCGGAGCCTTTTCGTCGTGTATGGCCTGTCTGGTTCGTGCGCGTGTGGGTTTTGTGGCATGATGAGCACATGCCACCCTTTGGGTACGCCGCTACGCTCCGTGCGGCCCCCACGGTGGATACTCATAGCCCAGAAGACAAACCCGCGCCCCCACCGTGGGGATAGGAAGGAACCACTCATGTCGATCACCGTCTACTCCAAGCCCCGCTGCCCCCAGTGTGATGCCACCTACAGGAAGCTCAACGCTCTGGGCGCATCGTACGAATCGATCGACGTCACCCAGGACGAGGAATCCCTCAACCTCATCAAGGGACTCGGCTACAGCCAAGCGCCTGTCGTCGCAGTCCGAGGCGATGGCGGCGCTATCCTGGAGACCTGGGGCGGATTCCGCCCCGACCGCATCAAGAAGGTGGCGGCACTCGTCGCCGCCTAACCCAACCCGCAACCAAAGAAAGGAAACCGCCATGACGGCCCAGATCTTTCTCACACTCATCTCCCTACTGATCGGAGTAACAGCACTGTTCTTCCTCGGCTTCGCCACTGGCCGAGCTTTCGAGAGCAAGCGCATCCGCAAGGAGAACAGCGGCGACATCACCGCAGCGTCCACCGGAGGAGTCGTCTCCGACTGGTGACCAACGGTCGCCCCGCAGTCTGCGCCCCCACCCCGATACGCCCCCGCTGGGAACACGTCACCTATTGCCACCAGGTGATACAACCAGAGCGGGACAAGCGCTCGATGGGTGGGGGTGCCCTTTTTTACGGGCGGCATCCCGCCGACACTGATGCTCACACACTGAACACCTGCGTAACCACAACGGAAAGGGAAGGGTCACTCGTGACCACCTACGACGATACGATCAAAGCCCTCGGAGGCCACTACATCACCGACGGCGAAGGCACCGACTACGGGACATGGACCCCCAACACCGTCAAGACCCTCATCATCGCCAACGACGGTGTCTACGTTGAGCGCCACGGGAGGGCGAAGGGCGAGCTTACGCGCGCCGCCGCGAAACCATCCTCCACGTCGAAGTCCCCCCTACGGGCCCTCTCCCACAAGCAGTTTGGCGCGCTCGAAACCATCGTCGCCCCCGCCAGTATGTTCGAGGGAGTCAACGTCGAAGGCATGTTCAGTGAGGGCGTGCGTCTGGGCGGCTACTACCAGATCCCCGACGACATCATGCCGCCTATTGAGGAGATCGCGCGGAGCCTGCGCCTCGAACGCGAAGCCTACCTGTCGAGTCACCCCGACGCGAAAGCCGACCCCCGCCCCCTCATCCCCGACGCACCCGAAGGCGCGCGCCTCGCTCTGGCCACCGACTTCGCCACCCACGGCCACTACACGCAACTGCGCCCCTTCACGCAGGTCGTCGAATCCTACCAGCTCGCCCCCAACGTCTACGCCTCCGACCAGATCGGCGGCACCCTCGAGACCTACCTGTCCTCCCTCAAAGCCCCCAAGCGCGAGCAGATGCGCGACGACACCACCACGGACGCGCCCGCCCGCATCCCCACGCCCGACGAGGACACCCCCGGCGACGACCTCGCCGATCGTCTCCGCGACTTCGAGGCCAGCCCACACAAGACCAAGATCCTGGCCCTCCTCAAAGCCAGCCTCGAAAAAGGCGAACCCTACACGGCGGCCATGGCATCCCAATGCCGCGACCTCACCGCCCTCGACGCGCAGCCCGCATGGTGGCCAACCCTCGCCAGCCACAATGCCCTCACCTCCAAGGTCAACTCCCACAGCCGCGGCGTCCTCCTCGACGCAGCCAGCGACGAACGCTCAGCCGCCCTCTACCTCGCCTCCCTCCCCAAGGACACGCGCGCGGGACTGGGCTTCGAGAAGATCACCCGCGACATCACCATCGACAAGGTGCTCGCAGCCCTCAACGGCGAAACCGACGGCGTGCCCGAAGAAGCCATGACCTTCTACCAAGGCCAGATCGTCGCCCGCGCCGAAAGCATCCTCAACGAGTACGACCGCATTTTCAAGTCCGGCTACAGCGTCCTCCAGCCCGCCGGTGTCCTCACCTGCGACGAAGACGGCCAGGGCCGACTCATGGCCCTCTCCTCCGACGGACGCGCCTACCAGCGCACACACAACCTCGTCCTCCTGCGCCTGTGGGAACAGATCCAAGCAGCACAGCACTTGACTCCCATGCCGACGAGAAACATCAACGAGATCGCCGAGATCCTGATTAACTGGAAGGACCGCCAGGGCAACACCTACCCCAACGGCACACGGTTCTATTTTCCCTACAAGATGCTCGAGTACGCCTTCGGGCGCGAGTCCAACGACGGCGCACAAGACCTCTACCCCCGACACAGCGACGCATCCTCCTGGGACACCTACCGCGAGCGCGAAGTCAAGAAGAGCCTGCAAGCCATGCTCACCGCCGTCGTCCGCGCCCTCCTCAAGAGCGAAGCCGACACCGGCCTCGCCTACCACGACCCATCCATGATGACCAAGGTCGTTGGCGCACTCGAAAGCATCTACAAGGCCATGACGACGTGCGTCCTCGTCTCCGCCTACGACAACTCCCCGAGCAACATCCCCGTCAAGGTCAAAGTCCGAGTCCTCACCCCCTACGAAGGTTTCAGTGAGAACATCGTCGAGCGCGCCATCGTCGAAGCCCTCGGCTTCGCAGGCGGTACCACAGCCCAGTGCTACGACCCCATCAGCGACGGGATCTTCTGGGAGTTTCGGCACGACATGGACAAGGTGCTCGCCAATGCCTCCCCCGTGTGGGCAGGCAAGATCCTCGATGCGATGCAACGCCAGGGACGTAAGCCCAACGCCAGCAACATGGTCCTGGGCATCGGCCTCGACGATGATGTGGTGACCACCGGCAAGGAGATCAAGGAGTTCAACGATCACACCAGCCACGGCATCTTCGCGGGTTCCCGATCCGGTAAGGGCCTGACCACACAGCAGATCCTCGCGATGCACCTCATCGCCGGCATCGCCCCCGGCCTGGGCGACAACAAGCCCGACATGGCTTCCCTGCTCCTGTCGATCAACCCTGACGCTTTCGTCATCAATGGCTCGAACATCGCATCCAACCCCGAAGAGGGAACGGATATGTTCATGCAGTACACCGCAGCGAAGGTCGCCGAACTCGAAGCCCGCGCCCGCATCCCCGAGTACCTGAACAAAAACAACCTCGCGTGGGCCTCCGGCTACACGGGCACCCTCGGCACCATCGTCTACCTGCGCTACATGATCCTCGCGCTAGGAATGCTCGCAGCCCGCACAATCAGCCCCGAAATCGCTGAACAACTGGGCGGAAAAGACGGCATTTGCATCGTGTTCGACGAAATCAGTAACACGAACCAGCAGCTCCAAACATTCTTCCAGTCCAACATGCAGGGCCACATGTGCTACACGAACTACGAGTCCGAGTGGGCCACTTGGGAGCAGTCCGGCTTCGACGACAAGAAGAAGCCCAAGCAGGACGTGAACGAAGGCGAGCTGTGGTTCACCAGCATGTACTTCATGATGCGCAAATCCTTCGAGAAGCTCTCCCAGCTGCGCAACGCAGGCTTCAACAACGCCGAAGCCAAACGCTCCCGAGTCTTCATGATCGGACAGGATCCCGTCAATCCTGTCACCGACATCAGCCAGTTCTTCCCCGCAGGCAAACCACTCAACGCGAGCACGAAGAACATCCCGATCCCCTTCAAGGAGGCAGACAACTTCATCTACTCCTACGCATCCATCGGCAAGACCGACGTGCTCATCGGCCACCACCCTGGACGTAACTACCTGAACCAGCTCACCCCCGGCTCCTACGCCTCCGACAAGCTCTCCTCCACCATGCGATGCTTCGCCTACGTCCCCGGATTCAGCGGCGACAACATCCACAAGGTCATGAACGGCGACGAGGCTATCGCCCGCACAGCCACCTACCTGCGCCCCGGCCTCCTCTTCGCCGACGGCAGCGAGGATGGCTACTGCTGGAACAACTCCATCTCCTACATGAAGAGCGCAGGCGTGGACGTAGAAGCTGTTCGACGCGACGTATCCACCGACACCGGCGAACTCGACCCATCCCTCGGCTTCGAGGGCTACCTCGCGAAAGCCGGAGTCACACGCGAGCAAGCCGCGGCCACCCTCCAGAAGCTCTCCGACGCAGCGAACCTCACCGTCCGCAAGCTCGGCTACGAGGGCACCTGGCAAGAATGGGTGTCCGACCTGCGCCCCCAGTGGATCGCCTCCGTCGAGGACATCTACAACGTCTTCCAGGGCTACGAGTACGACCCGCAGTCCGTCACTTTGTTCCGCCGTGTCTGCCCCAAGGCCTTCGAGTCGGAAGACACCAACAGCGGCTTCGCGCTCGCGGGCAGTGACGCGGAAGAGTGGGACATGGACGACCTCGGCGGCAGCGAGACAACCGTCGCACCAGGTGACGTATCCGGTTATGCGCACACGGCAGTCCACCAGCCACCCGCCACCGACGCGCCCGAAGAAGCAACCCCGATCCCGGAAGCGCCGGCTGCCGGCTCGGAGCCGATCGCGACCGCGGTACCGACCCCACCCAAGCCGGTGCCCCCCGTTCCTCCGCCGCCGCCCATGCCACCGGCCCCCACGGTCCCCGACATGGACGACACCACCGACCCCAACGCCGACCGTATGGCCATGCCTGACGAACCCGACGCGCCAGCCCCCACATGGGACTACTCCACCAGCCCCGTGCGCCCCACCACCGGCGGCGGCTACGAGTTCAACGTGAGCACGCCCCGCACCATCACCCCCACGGAGATGACCCCCGACGCCGTACAGGCGGCGCTCTATGCCGACATGAATGAATGGGCCGGCACCTGGGCTCGCGTCAAGCGCGTCGGAGTCGTCGGCGAAACCATCATCATGAACGGAGTCGCCTACCGCACCCAGGTGACCGACGACTGGCGCAACAACCAGGTCATCCCCCCGTACATGACTGACGCGATCCGCTCATCCAACATCGCGCCCATCATGAACTGGACCGTCCTACGGGAGATGCCCAACCTGCGCCGACTGTCCTTCGACTCCTGGGACTTCTACTGCTCCTACGTCTGCCCCGACCTCGGCTACAAGCCCGACTCGTCAATCTCCCAGCTCTTCGCTGACATGCCCCTCCTCCAGCACATCAGCATCGAAGGCGAAGAGTTCGACCGCCAGACCTGGAGCACCATCAACGGCACCCCATCGGGCGTGCGACGCTACGACGAAATGCAACGCGCCATGTCCGTCGCCACGCACATCCTCTCCACCGGCCAACGCAACGCCAGCGAGTACACGCGCAAGACCTGGCAGCGCACCGACCTCGGAGGCCTAAGCAAGACATGGCGCATCACCGCAGGCCTCACCGGCACCCTCGCCATGGGAGCCGCCAACGTCGCCTCCAGGGGCGTACGAGGCCTCGCCTCCATGATCGGAGGCGGCATCGCCAACTACCGCCAGCAGATGAAGAACAAGGAACAAGCATGACACCCCGCCCCAACCCCCGAGACCTCAAGCTCCTCGGCATAACCTCCACCGCCAGCCTCGCCGACCTCAACCGAGCGTTCCGCACCCGAGCTCGCACCCTCCACCCCGACAGGGGCGGCGACCCCCACGCCTTCCAAGAACTCAACGACGCCCACAAGCGCCTCACGGAAGCACTCGCCCGCCCCGTCCTCGTCCACGACCGCCACCCACTGCGCTACACCGTGCGCAACAACTGAAAGATCCCCGCCATGTTCTTCATCATCACCACCCCCTTCCGACTCCTCTACAGGACGCTCGGCATCGTCCAGTCGATCCTCTCCCTCCTCCTACTCGCCGCCACCATCTACCTCATGACCCTCTGGCACCCATGGGCCACCGCCTACGTGCCCGACGGCATCGTCGGCCTCGGCGAGTACACGGCCACCACCACACAGTGCATGGTCGAGAAGTCATGGAACGACCTCGACCCCGTAGCCATCGCCCAGATCCGCGACACCCGCTCCCTCGCCAACGTCGCACCCGACGACCTCGCCAAGATCTACTCCCACGCCACGGAGTGTTCACACTAGGTCCTTCTACTTCAACAACTCGGCCCCTCGCTCATAAGCACGAGCGGGGGGCCGGTCCGTATGCTCACACAAGGAAAGAAGTACACCTAGCGTCACTTCCACGTAGCACTAGGCGACATCCAGGTACGCCCTCATGACATCCACGTGTACCCTACGTACTTCTTGGTACTACCAGAGGGCATATCCACACGTGAAATCGGGGATAAAGGGTACACCAGTCGAGATAAAGGTTGTACCTACCTAGATAGTGGTTACACCTAGGGGTAGGTCCACACGTGAAATCGGAGATAGAGGTTGTACTAGTCGAGTTCCACGTTAACCCTACCGACATCCACGTTAACCCTGCATAGATAGAGGTTGTACTAGAGGGGGGATAAACACGTGAAATCGGAGATAGAGGTTGTACTAGTCGAGTTCCACGTTAACCCTACC
>ERZ772906.65-NODE-65-length-59246-cov-3.561791_pt1 | contig 59246 bp, 50 predicted proteins | sample MGYA00511338_ERZ772906 | MGnify/ENA primary metagenome ERZ772906 (study PRJEB29015, sample SAMEA2738076) | human oral metagenome | biome: human oral; feature: human-associated habitat; material: saliva | place: China | collected 2212 ... | reverse complement strand
TCGAACCTATGACCCCCTGCTTGTAAGGCAGATGCTCTCCCAGCTGAGCTAAGCGCCCAAACAACCACCATGCCGTCTCCTCGACACATTTACTAACTATACAGTATCACATCTGTTTTGTCAATACTTTTTTTCAGTTTTACCATTTTTATTCTGTGCGTGGAATCTCCACATAGACCGTATCTCTATTTACAATCCACTCTTCACCAAATGTTATACTATCTATCCGGTTTATGCAAGTATCTTCTTCATTTTTTTTACAAAAAAACTTAAAATATACATTGTCCATGTACCGGACATCTTCTATGTTCACAGCATCGCTAAAGTCCATAGCAGAAAGCTTATTAAACCCTTTATAATCGAGTCTGCAGTCCAAACAAATTCTTTCTTCAACATCACATATTCCACTACTTAGAATGGCATTTTTGACACATGAAGTGTATGCTCTTACCAGACCTCCCGTTCCCAGCTTAATCCCACCAAAATATCTGGTTACAACAACTGCAGCATTGGTAATCCCCTCTGATACAAGCATTTGAACAATTGGTGCCCCTGCAGTGCCCTGTGGTTCTCCGTCGTCACTTGCCCATTGAACCTGAAATTTATCTCCCAGCACCATTGCAGGTACATTGTGAGTAGCGTCTTTATATTTATTCTTTATTTCCTTAAAGAATTTCTCCGCTTTGTCTCTTGTTTTACAGGGAATAATATTGGTTATAAATCTTGATTTTTCAATCACATTCTCATCTTCACAGCTCTTCAAAATAGTACTATATAACTTCAAATTCTCTCAACCTCTGATAATCACTTCTTGAAATTTCTACAACGATTTCCGTTCCGTTATCTTTATAATCCATTGAAATAACATTTGTTTTTTCGCACAAATATGAGGATATATCCCCCCTGTCATAGGGAATTAAAAATTTTACGGTTGTATCATCAAAAATTCTTCTCCGCACTTCCTCCAAAAGTTCTTCAACACCCTCACCTGTTTTAGCTGAAATAAAAATTTTCTTATATTCCGATGGAGATGAATCATATTCCCTTACTATATCTATTTTATTAAATACTAATAATTTATTTTTATCTGCAACACCGATTTCTTCCAATACTTGATTTGTTACATCTATTTGAAATTGGTTGTCTTCATAACTTGAATCCACCACATGCAAAAGAAGATCTGCAAACTTCACCTCTTCTAAAGTAGCCTTAAATGCCTCCACTAAACCATGGGGTAATTTACTTATAAATCCAACGGTATCCACCAAAATAAATTCCTGATTCGAACCCAGTTTAATATTTCTCTGTTGTGCATCCAATGTTGCAAAAAGCATATCTTTTTCTCTTACAGCCTTATCTTCTTTTTCTGCTAATGAAAGAATATTATTCATAATGGCAGACTTGCCTGAATTTGTATATCCCACTAAGGCTACAACCGGAATATCAGATTTTTCTCTCTTAGCTCTCTGAATCATTCTTGTGCTTTGAACTTTGCGAAGATCAGCTTTTATATCTTCTATGCGCTTCTCAATATGCCTTCTGTCCGTTTCAAGCTTTTTTTCTCCGGGACCTCTAGTTCCGATCCCTGCCCCCAGTCTGGATAATGATCTGCCAAACCCTAAAAGTCTGGGCATTCTGTATCTCAACTGAGCAAGCTCAACCTGGAGCTTTCCTTCGGCAGAATCCGCTCTGGATGCAAATATATCAAGAATCAAAATTGTTCTGTCTATCACTTTTACATCTAAAGTCTCTTCAAGGTTTCTAAGCTGCATTCCGGTAAGCTCATTATTAAAGACCACCATATCAGCTTCCATTCTTTTTACCATTTCAGCAAGCTCTAAAACCTTGCCGCTTCCTATTAAAGTGGCACTGTTAGGTTTCGGAAGAATTTGTATCATTTCTCCGATCACCTGTATATTATCCGCTTCTGCAAGACCGGAAAGTTCTGCCATAGAATATTCGATATCTTCGGAGCGTGTAAAGCCAACAAGAATCGCCCTGTGTTTTTCCTCTTCAATCACTTGATTATCTTCTGTAAATCTTAGCATTTTATACGCCGCCTTAATAAATTCTACACCTGTTCAGTGATGTTTCCCTTTCACATGTCCATATTGTAACACAAAGCTTGGAATATTCCTACTCCAAGCTCGTTAACTTCATTATGTATTTGCATCCTGAACCATGCAATTTATTAAATATCCACCTTCTCAATTTCACTGCGCAAGAAATCATTTGTAATCTTAATTCTTGTTCCCTTCATACCCAAAGAACGAGATTCGATCACTCCGGCACTTTCCAATTTACGAAGTGCATTTACAATAACAGATCTTGTTATACCGGATTTATCTGCGATTTTGCTGGCAACAAGCAGACCTTCTTTTCCGTCCAGTTCTGCGAAAATCTTTGTTACAGCATCAAGTTCTGAATATGAAAGAGTTTCTAATGCCATGTTTACTGCATTTTTTTCTCTTCCGTCTGCTTCTTCTTCAAGGGTGATTCCCCTTGCAACTTCAAGTCCGACAACGGTTGCACCGTATTCACAAATCGCAACATCTTCTTCGCTGTAAGCCTTTGACGGTCTCGCTAGTAACAGAGTGGCAACACGCTTTCCTCCAAATATAATCGGAACAATTACATGATATTTATTTGCAAGCTCATAACTATCTCCGTAAATTGCTTTGATACTGTCGTAAATCAGATTATCTTTAGTTTCTCTGAACTCCAGAAATCTGTCGTTATAAACCGATGGAAGAACCACTTTACCGTCCTCTTCAATCACCAAAGGTGCTTCCTCTCCATCTTCATACTTCGCCGCAAGAACTTTGCCTCTCTTATTTAAAATATAAATATTCGAGTTTAACATCTCACCGATCACTTCACATAGTTCATCGAATGAAACATAACCTGTTGCGCTTTCTGACAACATCCAATTCAATTTTCTGATACGTGTTAAAAGTTGTTGACTCATATCATTCTCCTTTTCTTTTTAAAAAATCACTATAATATATACTTATCTATATCGTCCCTTTTTATTGTGTCCATAAACTTATTCCGAACGAATTCCCTGTCAATTACAAATTTCCCATCTGTGCTTGTTTCAGGTATTTCAAATGAAATATCTTCTAAAAGTTTTTCCAAAATAGTGTGAAGTCTCCTGGCACCGATGTTCTCATTCTGTTCGTTCATCAGAAATGACATCTCTGCAATTTCGTCTATAGAATCCTCTGTAAATTCCAAATCGATCCCTTCTGTTGAGAGTAATGCCTGCTGCTGCTTCGTTATTGCATTTTCAGGAACTGTTAAAATCTTTACAAAGGCATCTTTATCCAAATTTTCCAATTCTACACGAATCGGGAATCTTCCTTGCAGCTCGGGAATCAAATCAGTGGGTTTCGCTGTATGAAAAGCACCTGCACCTATAAACAAAATATGGTCTGTTTTCAATGGTCCATATTTCGTGTTCACCACACTTCCTTCAACTATGGGCAGAATATCTCGTTGTACACCTTCCCTCGATACATCGGCACCGGAAGAATATCTGCTTCCGGACGCAATTTTATCTATCTCATCAATAAAGATAATTCCGTTTTGTTCTGCATTTTCAAGAGCTTCGTCTGTTACCTGATCCATATCAAGTAAATTCTGAGCCTCTTCTTCCCTTAAAATTTTTCTGGCGTCCTTGACACGAACTCTTTTTTTCTTTGTCTTTTTAGGGAGCATGTCTCCAAAAATATTACCGATAGCAATACTCATGCCTTCATTACTCATGTCAAGCTGATTTCCCTTGGGGATATCTTTCACCTCTATCTCAACAAACTGTTCTTCCAGAAGTCCTTCCTTAAGCTGCTGTCTCACCTGCTGCCTTGCCATGTCAATATCTAACGGCTCGGTTTTCTCTGATTCGTTTTTTTTCTGACTTTCCTCATACTGCTGCTTTTGGCTTATATATCCACTGTTATTTAGGAGAAAATCAAAAGGATTGGCAGTCTTATGACTGTTTTCATCCTTCTTATCTCCCGGAATCATAGCTTCAACTATCCTGTCTTCTGCCAGTTTTTCAGCAATTTCATACTTATCTTCAAGTTTACTCTGCTTTGTAATTCTAACAGAAGCTTCTGCCAAATCTCTTATCATAGAATCAACATCACGTCCCACATAGCCTACTTCCGTAAACTTAGTTGCTTCAACCTTTACAAAAGGTGCTTTCATCAATTTTGCCAGTCTTCTCGCAATTTCAGTTTTACCGCAGCCTGTAGGTCCCATCATTAAAATATTTTTAGGAGTAATCTCCTCCCTCATTTTTTCCGGAAGCAGGCTTCTTCTATACCTGTTTCTCAGTGCAATGGCAACTGACTTCTTTGCATCATCTTGACCGATAATATATTTATCTAATTCAGAAACTATTTCTTTTGGTGTCATGCTTTTGATTTTTTCAGCCATTTCATACCTCCTATAGTTTTTTCACTGTTATATTATCGTTTGTATAAACGCAAATCGATGATGCAATCTTCAGCGATTCCCTTACAACATCTTCTGCACACATATCTGTGTGATTAAAAAGTGCATTCGCCGCAGAGTAAGCGTAATTTCCACCTGAACCGATTGCCACAAAATCCTGATCAGGAGCAATAACTTCTCCGTTTCCGGAAATAATCAGCATCTGATCCTTGTCCGCAACAATCATCAATGCTTCTAAATTTCTCATACCCTGATCGCTACGCCACACACGGGCTAAATCCACTGCCGCCCGTTTTAAATTTCCGCCATGTTCAACCAGTTTTTTCTCAAATTTTTCCGTTAGCGAAAAAGCATCTGCTACTGCACCTGCAAATCCGGTTAAGACTTTATCATTAAAAATCTTCTTCACCTTGACTGCACCATTTTTCATTATGGCAGTTTCGCCCATCGTAACCTGTCCATCACCACCAATTGCCACATCATCCATACCACGGCGTACTGCACAGATTGTAGTTGCGTGAAATTGTATCATTTTCTACTCCTTATAGTCACATTCCTGATTGGAACATACTAATCCTTTTTCCCCTTTAGTTATCTTCTCTGTGAGCAAGCTTCCACATTTTGGGCATGCCTTATTGACCGGCTTATTCCAGTATGACATGTCACATTTCGGATAACCGCTGCATCCGTAAAAAATCTTTCCCCTCTTACTTTTCTTCTCGATTACATCTTTACCACATTTCGGACATTTCACACCTATAGCTTTCAAAATCGGCTTAGTATTCCTACATTCCGGATAACCGCTGCATGCAATAAAATCTCCATACCTTCCTGCCTTAAACACCATAGGTTTCCCGCATAGTTCGCAAACCTCCCCCGTAGGCTTATCTTCTACAACAACCTTCTCAATTGCGGCATCTGCTTTTTCAAGATCCTTTCTGAACGGACCGTAAAAATCTCTTATAATCTGTTTCCATTCATGACCTGTCGTCTCAACCTCATCCAGTCTATCTTCCATTGATGCGGTAAATCTCACATCGACAATCTCTTTGAAATACTCTTCCATAAGGCCGGTTACCAAAAAGCCGAGTTCCGAAGGAATTAAAGATTTCTTTTCCTTCTTCACATATCTTCGTTCTGCTAAAGTACCTACTATAGGTGCATAGGTACTGGGTCTTCCTATGTTAAGTTCTTCCAAAGTTTTCACAAGGCTTGCCTCTGTAAATCTTGCAGGAGGTTGAGTAAAATTCTGTTCACCTTTTATATCTATCAGCTTCAGTTCTTCTCCTTCATTTAACTCCGGCAAAAGATTATCTTTTTCCTCATCTGCTGTTTTATACACCTTCTGATATCCGTCAAACAAACGCTTCGAGCCATTTGCCCTAAATCTGTACTTACCGTTTTCAATATCCACCTGCATACTGTCATACCGTGCTGCTGCCATTTGACTGGCTACAAATCTGGTCCAAATCAATTTATATAACTTAAACTGATCTCCTGACAGATATTCCTTAATACCCTCCGGTTTCAAATTTACATCGCTTGGTCTGATAGCTTCATGAGCATCTTGAACATCTTTGCGCTTGCTTGAAAAGATATTATTTGCTGAATATTCTTCCCCAAATTCTTCCGTCACATAGGAAGCTGCCGCTGCTTTTGCCTCGTCGGACACACGAACCGAATCTGTTCTGAGGTAGGTAATAAGACCCATAGTTCCCCTCTTTCCCACATCGATTCCTTCATAAAGTTGCTGCGCCACCACCATTGTCTTTCTGGTATTGAAATTCAGTTTATTGGCAGCATCCTGCTGCATACTGCTTGTTGTAAACGGAGCATACGGTTTCTTTACTCTGGGTTTTTCTATGATTTTGCTCACTGAATATTTGTTATATGACAGTTCCTCTAAAATCTTATCATTTTCTTCCTTACTTGAAATCTTTATTTTCTTTCCGTTCTTATAGTTCAACTTTGCTGTAAAGTTTTTCTTCTTATTAAATTCTGCTGTAATCGTCCAATATTCTTCCGGAACGAAGCTTCTGATTTCTTTCTCTCTATCGCAAATAATCTTAAGGGCTGCAGATTGTACACGACCGGCAGAAAGACCTTTTCGCACCTTTCTCCAGAGAAGGGGACTTATCTGATAACCTACCAGTCTGTCTAAAACTCTTCTTGCCTGCTGGGCATCCACAAGACTTAAGTCAATTGCTCTCGGGTTTTTAATAGCCTCTTTTATTCTATTTTTTGTGATTTCGTTGAATTCTATTCGACATGGACTTCCAGGATCAATTCCAAGCAAGAAAGCCAGGTGCCATGAAATAGCTTCACCTTCCCTGTCCGGATCAGTTGCCAGATAAATTTTACCTGCCTTCTTAGCTTCCTTCTTAAGTTCCTTGATCAAGTCTCCCTTTCCTCGTATAGAAATATATTGAGGTTCAAAGTCATTCTCCACATCAATTCCAAGCTTACTCTTCGGTAAATCCCTTACATGCCCGACAGAGGCAACCACCTTATACCGTGAACCTAAATATTTACCGATAGTCTTGGCTTTAGACGGTGACTCAACTATCACTAATGTTTTCTTTGTAGTAGCCATTCTCCCTCCCAAAATATTTGATGAACAAAACGCATTGTAACACAAATTCTCGATTTGTCAAATATTCTAACAATTCATCAGCTATATTGCAAATACTTTCCCCAAAGAACTGTCTACTAAACCCTTTATCTCTAAAATCGTTAAAATCCCATTTATTTTTTCAGGTGACATCATGGTTTCCCTGCAAATATCATCTACAGTAACTTCTGAACTTTTCATTACTGCCTTCAGAACTCGTTCTTCATCTTCTCCTAATTTTAAAATATCCCTTTTTTCTCTTTGTGGCTCAAGCCCCAGATCCCGTATTAAATCATCAATTATAAATAAAGGCACCGCACCGTCACGAATTAACATATTAGCACCAAAACTTGACATACTGGTTATATTTCCCGGTACAGCATATACATTTCTGCCCTGAGATGCTGCCAGTTCTGCTGTGATTAAAGAGCCGGACTTTCTACCTGCCTCCACCACTACCGTGCTTTCACACAGCCCACTGATTATTCTGTTTCTCTGTGGAAAATGATATGATCTTGGGCTTGTTCCATCCGGATACTCACTGATTACAAGACCTTCTGCCTTAATTCTATCCATCAGCCTTCTGTTTTGAGCAGGATAATACCGGTCTATTCCGCAACCTAAAACTGCTATTGTTTTACCACATGAATCCAATGCACCGAAATGTGCTGCGGTATCAATACCCATCGCAAGACCGCTAACTACTGTTATTCCCGATTCAGCCAATCTCTTTCCGATTTGTTTTGCAACAATCTCACCATACTTACTTGCCTTTCTGCTTCCCACCACACCGACTGCCGTTTTTTTAAAAAGACTGACATCTCCGTCATAATAAAGTTTATCCGGTGGATCACTTATTTCTTTCAGTAATTTCGGATAATACTCATTTTCTCTATCTATAAAGTTATTCATCTGAGTCCGTCCTCTCTATACTGAATCGCCTCAGATAAATCCATAAGTTCCACCGCATCCGATTGACGCAGATCTGCAACAGTCCTTGCCACTTTTTTAATTTTAGTCAAAGTTCTTGGATTTAATTTGTAATTTATATATGCACTTTGTAAAAAATCTTCTTCATATTTCCCAAGTGAAACATATTTTTCAAGCAACTTTATATTCATTTGAGCGTTAACCCTTATAGATGTATTCTGAAAGCGTTCATCCTGAATCTCTCTGGCAGTTTCTATACGCTTCCTCATTTCTTTAGAATCCAGCGACTCTGCGTTTGTATATTCTTCATATTTTATGTTATGCAGACGAATATGGAGATCAATTCTATCCATTATAGGACCGGATATTTTATTTCTATACCGCTCCACTTCACCTGCACTGCATGTGCATTCTCTCTCTGCATCTCCGTAGTACCCACACTTGCACGGGTTTGTTGCCGCCACCAGTAAAAAATCTGCCGGATAAGTATATTTATTACCTAATCTGGATATATCTATTTTCTTTTCTTCCAAGGGCTGACGCAATAAATCAATAACATTTCTGTTAAATTCTCCTAATTCATCTAAAAATAAAACACCCTTATTGGCAAGAGTTATCTCTCCCGGAACAGGAATCATTCCTCCGCCAATCAGCGAAGTTCCCGTAATTCTGTGATGAGGTCTTCTAAAAGGTCTCTGTGTAACTAATTGGTTTGATTCACTAAGCCGTCCGAAAACGGAGTAAACTCTGGTAATTTCAAGAATTTCATCGAAATTAAGTTTCGGCATTATATTAGGAATGCGCTCTGCAAGCATGGTTTTCCCGGTGGAAGGGCTTCCGGTCATCAATAGCCCATGTCCGCCTGAAGCCGCAACCATTATAGCTCTTTTTGCAGCTTCCTGGCCTTTCACATCATAAAAGTCCAGGTAAATATTTTCCCTCTCATCTTTGACATCCGAAATTTTCCATGGCTTTACCCTGCACATTCGGCATTTCATATTAAAATGATTCAAAACCTCTGACAGCCTATCTGCATAATAGATATCCAAATCTGCCACCAAACCGGCTTCCTTTGCATTTCCCGAAGGGATAACTATTTTCTTGATATCACAGCCATCGGAGTTTTCTTTAAGTGCCGTTAACATTGATAATACTCCGTTCACCCTCTTCAGTCTGCCATCTAAAGAAAGTTCACCTATGAAGCACCATGATTCTAAATCATCGGTCATAATCTGTCTGGTGTCTGCCAAAATCCCCATCGCCATAGGTAAGTCAAAATAGCTGCCCTTTTTTCTTATGTCCGCAGGAGATATATTTATTACGATTCTCTCCACGGGAAATTCATACCCCGAATTGATTATTGCAGATCTTATCCGTTCCCTTGCCTCTTTAATCGTCACATCCGCAAGTCCTACAATATAAAACCCCGGCATTCCCCTTGTAATATCTGTTTCAACCACGACCGGCATTGCATTCAGACCGTACAGGGCAGCCGTATTAACCTTTGACAACATCTATAATCCCTCCTCTTTCGCACATCTAAAAGCAAAAATAATTTTGCCTTATTAAAATTTCAACGACTTGAAATCTTATGGAGAGATTATTTATCTTATTGGAAAGTATATAAAACCTTCCTATTTTCTTTAACTTATTTTGTTTATTGCTCCCGACATTTTCTGCCGGTCTGCCATACCTCATAGAAGTTCTGGTTTTTACTTCTACCACGAAGAGCTCTTTTGAGTTTTTGCATATTATATCAGCTTCACCGAATTTGCATCTGAAATTACGCTCAAGAATTTCATAACCTTGAGCATATAACATTCCTGCAGCCATTTCTTCGCCATAATATCCTAATAGTTTCTTATCCTTCATCTTGATACCTTCCTATGCGTTTTGCATAATACCATATAAAAACGGTTCTCTATTTTAAAGGCATCCTATCTCTTTTATATTTATAAATTACATTTTTTCCCATTTGTTGTCAATAGCTTTTTTATGGCAAAAGCTATTCCGTTTTCGTCATTTGATAATGTCACAAAATCTCCCTGACATTTAATGTGTTCCCCGGCATTTCCCATAACAACACCTATTTTTGCCATTTGAAGCATGGATAAGTCATTGGGGCTGTCACCGAATGCCATCAGATGTTCATCTGTCAGTCCCAGTTTTTCCAGCAAAAATAACAACGCATTTGCTTTAGTTGTGGTTTCTCCGCCCACCTCCAAATTATTGTGAAAAGATGATGTTATCGTAATATTATCAAGCCTGCTCAATACATGCTCCATCCTCCTTTGATCGGATAAATTTCTGAACACCATATTTATATTCTCTACGCAGGTTTTATTTTTAATCACAAAGTCGTTCAGATTTTTCACCGGATATCTTGTGTTAAGAACATAATCCGGACTTCTGAAATCAGAACCGTTTTCCTTAATATCATAGTATTCTCCTGCATCAATATATGCTTTACCGCCAATGGAAACATCCACAGAAAAACTCTCATTTTTCAAGATTTCCATAACAGTTTCAACAGAATCCGGAGAAATCGGATTTTCATATATAACTTCGCTGTTCAATACATCTGTAATCATTGCTCCATTACAGGTAATCACATATTCCAGACCCTTTATCTTAAAAATCTCAGAGGGCAGTTTGTCCCAAACCCTCCCTGTACAAACTACAACATGTATACCATTAAGGTGTGCCCATTCCAATGCACCTAACGTTTCACCTGAAATAGTCCCCCTGCTGTTAAATGTAGTTCCGTCTAAATCCAGGGCAATCATTTTTATATTTTTACTCATTTTTCAATCCCTTATTTTGATATTGTCATTTATGATATCAGATCAAATTTCTTATTTATGATATGATATTATATCAAAACCCCTTGCAAAAATGAAGTTTCGGATATAGAATTATTTTATTTGAGAAGTTAAAAATATAGATATTTTTAAGAGGATGTTAAATAATGAATATAGTAATTGTAGGAGCCGGAAAACTCGGTTGCAGAGTTTCAGAGGCTTTGGTGGTAGGTGACCATGCCATCACGGTCATCGACAGAAATGAGAAAGTTTTGAGGAAGCTGTCCCAACAGCTTGAACTTATGACTATAAATGATGACGGAAGAAAAATTTCCACACTTGAAAGCGTAAATATCAAGAATGTTGATTATCTTCTTGCATGTACAGACAATGATGAATCCAACATCGTAATTGCCTCCTTTGCAAAAAAACTGGGATGCAGTCATGTAATAGCAAGGGTTAGAGAACCCGAACACATGAACCAGTTCACCTTTATTAAAAATGCCATGGATATAGACCATATAGTAAATCCGGATATGTCTATAACCGTTGAAATCTATAAGTATTTAGCCGAAAAATATACACTCAGCAACGGTATTTTTACAAGTGGCGGTTTCGCCATGACAGAGTTCCCAACCAGACGATTCCCTTCCCTTTCCGGACTTACAATGTCTGAAGTCAATGAAGTTCTTCCGGAAATTTTAATTGCCGCACTTTCCAGGAACGGCAAAATTATAGTGCCCCATGGAGAAGACAAGATCTGTGACGGCGATTTTATTTATGCTGTAGGCAATCAAGAACAGATACAGGAACTGCATCAGCAAACCAGAGAGGACGGCAAATACACCAATATTCATAAGGTTATGATTATCGGAGGAGGAAAAACCGGATACTATCTCGCTCAGAAACTTTCCGCTTTCGGTGCAACAGTTAAACTTGTAGAAAGAAACATTGAACGATGCAGGTACCTTTCTACTCACTTAGATAAGGTGATGGTTCTACATGCAGATGGAACTGATATAGATCTCCTCGAAGAAGAAAATCTAGATGAAATGGACGCTTTCGTCACTGCAACCGGTTATGATGAAGAAAATCTGTTGCTTTCCCTAAGTGCAAAACAACACGGCATTGACGATGTAATCGCCAAGGTCAGCCATGAAAATTACATGGGTCTTGTGGAAAAAATGGGTGTTGATATGGTTCTAAACCCATTGGACATCAGTGCCAGCAATATTTTAAGATATATACAGGGTTCAAAGCGAGTACTTTCCTCATTCCTGATCCAAGGTCAGGCTCAGATTATGGAAGTCGTAGCAAATTCAAAAATGAGGCTCATAGGGAAACCTCTGAAAGAGTTGGACTTACCTAAAGAAATCCTTTTTGTAGCCATCAAACGAGGAGACAGGGTTATAATACCTAACGGCGAAACTACAATTAAACTGAACGACAGACTTACAATCTTTACCCTTTTAAGTGGTCTCAGTAAAGTTGAAAAACTTATGAAAACAAAAAATCGATAGGAGTTTACATGTCAGTAGTAAATGGAAAAAATGCCTATCGTGTACTGGGATTCATGTTGACTGCAATGGGAATTTCGATGATTCCGGCATTGATTGCAAGCATATATTTTCATGAATCGAAGCAGATAGTGCCATTTTTACTCACAATTACAGCAACTATTTTAATAGGCAACATAATTGTTGTAGCAATTCCCCCTTCAGAAAAGAAAGCAAAAGCCAGAGACGGTTTTTTTATAGTATCTCTTGCATGGATACTTGCCTCTCTGATCGGTGCCGTTCCTGCTTTTGCCAGTGGTGCCATTCCAAGTTTCATTGATTCTTTCTTCGAAACCTGCTCTGGATTTACCACCACAGGGGCTTCCTTAATAGAGAATATAGAAATCATGCCAAAGTCAATTTTACTTTGGCGTTCTTGTGCTGTCTGGCTCGGAGGTGCGGGAATTATACTCTTTACTGCATTTGTTCTGCCGTTTTCAAGTATACGTGGTCATAAACTTGCCCGTCACCAACTTTCCCTTCAGCATATAGGAAAATTTCACCTAAAGTTTCACGGAACGGTTTCTAAACTTTTTAGGCTCTATGTATTTTTGACACTGAGCCTTATAATATTTTTTTATCTGGGTAAAATGTCTTTATTTGATTCCATATTACATGGTCTCAGTACTATTGGTACCGGCGGTTTTTCGACTTATAACAATGGTCTTGCCCACTTCGGAAATCCTTTTATTAATTGGGTCTGCATAATTTTTATGTTTATAGCAGGCTCTAATTTAAACCTCTGGCTGGGACTGAAAAAATATGGCATAAAAACCTTTAGAAAGAATGCGGAGTTTAAATTTTACTTGATCCTGATTGTGAGTGCAAGTACTCTTATAAGCACAAACACCTATTTTTCCGGAATATTCACAACACCCTGCGAAGCGATAACAAGCGGTTTCTTTCAGGTTACTTCTTTTATCTCCACTTCAGGACAAAGACTTTCGAATTTTAATGCATGGTCAACCTTTTCAAAGATGATACTTCTTGCAATCATGCTAATCGGCGGATGCACATCGTCTCTTGCAGGAGGTCCCAAGGTTCTCAGAATTCTTACATCTATACGATTGATTCAACGAGGAATTTCTATAAAACTTCATCCAAATAAAATCTTCGTCATTTCAATTGACAAAAAAGAACTCCCGCAAGAGGTCAGCACAAATATTGCCAATTTCATGTTTCTGTACTTCTTCACCATTTTTTCGGGCTGCCTTCTGGTTTCAATAAATGATTTTGACCTGATAACAACATTTTCCGGAGTATTGGCATGCCTAAATAATATAGGTTTGGGATTTAACCTTGTGGGACCCACCGGGGGATTTCATATTTTCTCCGGATTTTCAAAACTTATTCTATCACTGCTTATGATTGCAGGACGACTTGAACTTTTCACGCTTCTCATGCTTTTTTCACCTCATTACTGGAATCCCGACAGAGTATAGCAATATAGCGTTACAAAGTTCACAAGAATGCAGGGACTGTTTGACGAATCCAACTAAAGTATAGTAACATGTGAGGAATTTAAAATGCAGCTTAGTAATAAATCAATTTTAAAAATAATATGTTTTTTGCTTATATTAGAAGGGGTTGCCATGCTGCCGCCTTCAGTTATGGCTTTTCATCAGGCAGAGCAAAAGTGTGCCACATCATTTTGCCTGACGGCAATAGTTTGCCTGTGTGTCGGCGTTGGAATGCGCAAAACCAAGTACATTTCCAAAAAATATAAACCAAAAGAGGGTTTTATTCTTATACTTTTTTGCTGGTGTTTTGTCATAGTTTTGGGAGCAATTCCATATCTCATGGCTAACCACGGATATTCTCTGATTGACAGTATATTCGAATCCGCCTCCGGCTGGACTACTACAGGAAGTTCAGCAATAGAGGGGAATCTGCCCCACTCTCTGCTTCTCTGGAAAACCATAACAGGATGGTTGGGAGGACTAATCGTAATAATTTTTTCCACGGCAATATTGCCTTACCTGGGAATAGGTGCTCAAAAACTTGCCATCGTTGAGATTCCCGGACCTGATCTGGAAAAACTGGCACCGAGATTTGAAGATGTAGCAAAAATTATAGCAATAATTTATGCTTTAGAAACATTAATATTTTTCATACTGCTTATTCCCTCCAGAATGTCCGTTTACTATGCCCTTGTACACACACTTTCCACAGTTTCCACATCGGGAATTATTAGTTTTAATGCAGCTCAAGGCAATTTCATGATTACAAAATATGCACAGATTATCCTTACGCTTGCAGCACTCACAGGAGGTTTAAATTACTTTGTATTTTTCCTCATATATAAGAAAAAACTAAAAACAGCCATAAAAAACTATGAAGTGAGGGTTTACCTTCTTATCTTTTTAGCCTGTGGAATTCTCGTCAGCATTTCACTAATAAAAAGCGGAATGTATCAAAGCGTAACGGACAGCCTCTGTTATTCCTTTATGCAGGTTATTTCCTTTGGAACTACAACAGGGTTTAAGATGACGAATTTGACGAACTGGCCTACTTTTACAAAAATGCTGCTCATAGTTCTTACCCTGGTCGGCGGATGTACATTCAGTGCCGGTGGTGGGATAAAAATTATAAGATTTGTAGTAATTTATAAACTTATTGTCAGAGGCGTCTATAAGAGAATCCATCCAAAGGCCATCAAACCTGTCATGTTTGAGAAAAAACCCCTTGCAGCGGATATGGCATCTTCCATTACATCCTTTGTCCTGCTTTATTTTGGAGTTTTCATGCTTGGCAGCATATTGATAGCATTGGAAAATTTAGATATGGAAACTACCTTCAGTGCAGTAACTGCAGCACTCAGTACCAACGGCACTGCCTTTGGTATGTTAACAAATCACAACTTCAGTATTTTCTCACCGATTGCAAAGCTGGGGCTTTCCATATTGATGCTTGCGGGAAGACTTGAGTTATATCCTGTGATTATTCTGATGACAAGATTATTCTGGAAACCGAACAAATCCAATACATAAACAGCAGGTTTTGCCTGCCTTGACCCTGTAAATCACAAGTGATATACTTATTGAAAATACATAATAAGAAAGACAAGGAAAGACAAGATGTTAGAAACAAATTCAAAAAAAGATAGAGTTTTTTCGGGAATTCAACCTTCAGGAAATCTCCACTTGGGAAATTATCTAGGTGCAATAAAGCAATTTATTGAGTTGCAGAATGACAACGAATGTATTTACTGTGTCGTTGACATGCACGCAATTACCGTTCCCCAGGATCCGAAAGCCCTGCGAAACCATATTTTAGACTTATCCGCACTATATATTGCAGTTGGTCTGGATCCAAAGAAATCCATTTTATTTGTGCAGTCTGATGTACCCGGACATGCAGAACTCAACTGGATTTTAACGTGCAACTCGTACACCGGCGAGCTTTCAAGGATGACTCAATTCAAATCCAAAAGTCATATGCAGGAATCCGCTCCAACGGGGCTTTTCTGCTATCCTATACTTATGGCTGCGGATATTTTATTATATGATACAAATATAGTTCCGGTCGGCAATGACCAAAAACAACATGTTGAGCTATGCAGGGATATTGCAAAACGAGTAAATAACACACGTAAGGAAACTTTCGTAATTCCCGAAGGAAGATTTATGAAAGCCGGGGCAAGAATTATGGCTCTGGATGACCCTGCCAAAAAAATGAGCAAATCTGCAGCAAATATTCACAGTACTATTTCACTGCTTGATACCTCAAATAAGATAAAAAAATCCATAATGAAAGCCACTACAGATTCTGAAGGTATCATACGATTCGATATCGAAAGTAAACCCGGCATCAGCAATCTAATGAGCATATACAGCGTACTTTCCGGAGAAAGCTTTGCTGATATAGAAACTTCATATAAGGGTAAAGGTTATGGTGATTTCAAAAAGGATTTGGTCGGAATTGTGCAGGAGTCTCTTGCCCCGATTCAAAATCGTTACGAAGAAATTCGACATTCCGACGAGCTGATTTCCGACTTAAAAAACGGAGCCGAACGTGCGAATGAAATCGCGGAGAAAGTAATGAAACGAGTGAAAGAGAATTTTGGTCTCGGACTCTAAAAAATTTTAAAAACCGCTATATGCTAACTATCTATATTCCCTTGACTGTCTTTCACCTCACCATAGGTAAAGAAAGAAAGCCCTATCCATATCAATGCAAAGGCTGAAAATTGGATCACATCAAAGGGTTCCTTAAAAAGAAATATTCCAAGTATAAGGCTAAGTGAGGGGGACACATATTCTGTAAGTCCCAGTGTCACAAGTGGTAATTTTGTAGCTGCTCGGGAAAACAGACCTAATGGAATTGCAGTCAGAAGTCCGCTTAAAAGCAGCAGAAAAAATTTTACTACTGCCTCTGTCCCTACACCTGCTGCAACACATACAGCAAACGCTCCCATTCTTGCCGTTTCCAGTTTTATAATAATGATTAAAGCTATAGGCATTAAAAACACTGTTTCATAAAAAAGAGATTGTATCGGTTTCGTTTTAATATTTTTTTTCATAGCTGCATATATGGAAAAGGTTCCTGCAAGCCCCAGAGAAATTAAGGGAACTTCTCTGTAACCGATAATCATTACTCCCAATCCGATTAATGCCATCATAAGTGCTGTCTTTTTGCTTCGGTTAAGTTTTTCTTTAAAAAATATCATTCCAAAAGCACAGACAACTAAAGGCTCTAAGAAATATCCCATGCAGGTCTGAATAACATAGTTTGCATTAACCGCCCAGATATACAAACTCCAGTTTGCGGTAATTAAAATTCCTGTGGTTATATGGGTTAAAACTAATTTTTTATCAGTAAACAGAGGCTTTACGGTATTTTTAAAACCATAAAAAAACACTGATCCTATAAAACATACTATTGCCATCATGGTGATTCTATACAGTATTATAACTTCAGAGCTTATAGGTTTGAGACTCTGCCAATATATAGGAATAATGCCCCACAAGGTGCTGCAGCCTAAGGCTGCAATCAGCCCCTGTCTATACGTTCTATTATCATAAATTTGTAAATTTCTTTCTTCCATAATCTTAGTTATATATAAAACTCAAAGCAAGTTCCACGCAATCTGATCAGTTTCCGGAAGGTCGCCGAAAACATTATGTTCTTTCAAAATATCCACAACACTTCTCCCAATCTTAGCTCTGTTCATGGCATCCTCGATCGTATCAAAAGGTTTTTCATTGTAAGCCTCCTCCAAGGCCTTTGCCGCCGTCTCTCCGACCCCGTTAAATGCAGCAAAGGGTAATATTACTTTTCCATCCTCTACCCAGAACTTTAGAGCCTTGGATTTTCCTATTTCAGCATCTACAAAGGTGAATCCGCGAGCATACATTTCATAAGCAATCTCCAGGATAAGCGCCTCGTCCTTTTCTTTCTTTGTTGCATTTTTTCCCATGGCTTCTATGACATCATATCTCTCCAGGATAGAATTTTTACCGGCTAAGATCACATCTGCATTGAAATCCTGAATATAACTGGAAAATACCGTAGCATAGAACTCAACAGGATAGTATACCTTATACCATGCCATTCTAAATGACATCATAACATATGCGACAGCGTGTGCTCGTGGGAACATATACTGGATTTTTATGCAGGAATCAATATACCACTTAGGAACACCGTGTTCATCCATTACAGAGAGTTGTTCGTCTTTAAGAGGTCTGTTCTTTCTGACATCTTCCATTATCTTAAATGACATTTCATTCTCGATGCCCTTAAGCATCAGATAATTCATAATATCATCTCGGGTAGAAATCACTTCACGCATCGTGGCAGTACCTGACTTGATATAATCACGAGCATTATTCAGCCATACATCAGTTCCATGGGAAAATCCTGATATTCTAACCAGATCTGCCATCTTGTCCGGTTTGGTATCATCGAGCATCTGCCGTACAAATTTCGTTCCAAACTCAGGGATAGCAAATGTTCCATGTTTAAAACGATAATCTTCATCTTTAATTTCTAACGCTTCGACACCATTGAAAATAGACAGTACCTTTCTGTCGGAAAGGTCTACACTGAGAGGATCTATGCCTGTAAGGTCCTGCAATTGTCTTATCATCGATGGAACATTATGACCTAAAATATCGAGTTTAAGCAAATTCTGATCAATCTTATGATAATCAAAATGAGTGGTTATAATACCTGATTTTGAATCATTAGCAGGATGCTGGATTGGACAAAACTCGTAGATTTCCCTATCATCAGGAACGATAACTATACCGCCCGGATGCTGACCTGTAGTTCTTTTCACCCCTTCACAACCGGAAGCCAGTCTTGAAATCTCGAAATTATTAATGTCTCTCTGAGTTTCCTCTGCAAATTTTTTCACAAATCCCATCGCAGTTTTTTCTGCGATGGTTCCTACGGTTCCTGCTTTAAAAACATTTTTTTCGCCAAATATTTCTCCTACATATTTATGAGCATTCGGTTGATATTCCCCGGCAAAGTTAAGATCTATATCAGGCTCCTTATCTCCCTTAAAGCCCAAAAATGTTGCAAATGGAATGGTAAATCCGTCTCTATTCATAAGGTTTCCGCACCTTGGACAAACCTTTTCATCCATATCAATTCCACAATCATATTTTGTCATATCACCCCACTCAAGTGTTTTGCAATTCGGACATATATAGTGTGGATTTAACGGGTTAACTTCTGTAATCCCTGCCATGGTGGCAGCGAACGAAGATCCCACGGAACCTCTGGATCCCACCAGATAGCCATCTTCCAACGATTTTTTTACCAGCATTTGGGCGGATACATACATAACTGCATAGCCATTGCTTATGATAGCATTAAGCTCTGTGTCAAGGCGCTGCTGAATTACTTCCGGAAGTGGATCGCCATAAATCTCATGGGCTTTATCCATGCAGGTTTTTCTTAATATTTCTTCTGCACCCTCAATTTGGGGCGGACATTTTTCCGTAGGAACAGGTCTGATTCCATCTTCAACCATATCTGCTATAAGGTTCGTATTTTCCACAACAACTCTATAAGCATCTTCCTCTCCAAGATAACCGAACTCCTCCAGCATTTCCTCAGTGGTCCGCATATATAGCCCCTGACCGTTTTCTGCATCCTTAAAACCCTTTCCCATCATTATTATGTTCCTGTAGATTGCAGACTCCGGCTCATCGTAATGGGCATCTGTAGTTGCAACTACAGGTTTGCCCAGTTTATCACCCAAAGCCAAAATTCTTCTGTTTATGTTGCGTAAATCTTCCTCTGAGTTCACATTTTCATATCTGTCATTGTCAATCATAAATTTATTGTTAATCAGTGGTTGTATTTCAAGATAATCATAAAAAGAAGCTATTCTCTCAATTTCCTCTTCGGGGAGGTTCCTTGACACGGCGCGATATATCTCCCCCGCCTCACAAGCAGAGCCGATGATTATTCCGTCTCTTAGAGATGATATTACGCTTTTAGGCAGCCTCGGTTTTCTGTAAAAATAATTTAGATGTGAGGTTGAAACCAATTTATAAAGATTTTTTACTCCCTCCTGGGTTCTTGCAATAAAGATTATGTGATTTGTAATCACCGGATTTTGTTTGTTCCCTTTATGGTCAATGTTTCCCTCTTCATCAATTCTTCCTTCATCATCAAAGACATAACCCTCCATACCGAAAAGCACTTTAATTCCGTTGTTCACTCCGCATTCAGCGGCATCCGGAAAGCCTTGAACAACGCCATGATCTGTAATTGCAACAGCAGGATGTCCCCATCTTGCTGAAGTCCCCACCAGAGTACTTATCTCATTGAGTCCGTCCATATCGCTCATTTTAGTATGGGCGTGAAGCTCAACTCTTTTCTTTCCGTGATAGTTGTCTTCCCTTTTCGGCATCGGCTTTACCTGTATAGTTTTCACCATGACACCGAGGCAATGGTCGTATTGACTCCATTCCGTCTCCCCCATAGCTTCAATATAAAATCCTGTCCTGATTTCCCTCTTGATTTTTTCCCAATAATCATTTTTTACGAAAAATTTAAGCATCGCAGAGGTTGTTTTATCAGTAATTAACAGAGTAACCAAAGATTTGTCGTTTCTAATAGGTCTGGAACTTATGTTAAAAATCGTTCCGCCAACTACCACCTTACCGAGTTCCGGTGTAAGAGATGAGAGCGGGGTTTTATTTCCACTAACAATACCCATGACTTTTGTACTGCCTCTGCGACGTTTAGCGCCTCCGTTAAAATTCCCATTTGCTGAAAGCCCATCAGCACCATCTGAGTTTTTTAGCTTCTTAGGTGAAGTAACAGGCTGCATTGCCGCAAGCTTTTCTTCCCTCACATGTCTTTCCATTGCAATTTCACATATTCCGTATTGAGCTTCATCGTTATAGAAATTGACGTCGTATCTCTCCCCTATCGCATCATAGATAAGACCCGATATGGCTCCGGATTCTGTTTTATTTAAATAATCTGTTGCTACTTTTCCAAGACAAAGAATTCTGACTTCATCTCCGCAAAGAGACAATTTATCACATTTTGCCGATTTGATCATGGAATTACTCTTATCTGCTAAATATCGCTCTACAATTAATGAAATTGTCCGTTCATTATCAATCTGAAAGTCTTCACTATCGTATTCATAAAATATTTTTACTTTCAAATCTTCTGAAGTAGACTTTCTTATTGCTGATTTAATTTTCAACTCATCAGAAATCGGTACAACAAAATTAAGGCTTACTCGCATCATCAGAGTGCTTTCATCCCTCATAATGAAGGCATCTTCAACATCACAGGTAAGCCCGGTTCTGTCTATATTTCCCAGTTTATCCCAATCTATGCATTTCTCAAATAAGCCATTCATTGTGCATCCTTCTAAACTCTATATATATTTTCTTTTATTACAGAAATCAATTCATCTGCTAAATTTTCTTCCTTTACTGTCTTGATAACCTTTCCTTTTGCAAAAATAATCCCCTTTCCATCTCCTCCGCAGCAACCGAAATCAGCCTCTGCCGATTCTCCGGGACCATTTACAACGCATCCCATCACTGCTATTTTAAGACCTTTCGGAAGATTATCCATACTTGACAGACGCATATCCACCTGTGAAGCCAGTTCTTCAAGTCCTATTCTTGTTCTGCCACAGGTCGGACATGAAATTAAGTTATACCGGCTTTCCATAAAACCGATACTCTCTAAAAGTTCCCCGGCAAAACGAACCTCTTCTATGGGATCTGCCGTAAGGGAAACTCGAATAGTATCCCCGATTCCTGACAGAAGGAGCCCGCCGATTCCTGCAGCAGATTTAATCTTCCCTCGTCTCATGGTTCCGGCTTCTGTAATTCCTATATGAAAAGGGTGTTCTGTCCCTGCAGCAGCTATTTTGTGTGCCTCAAAGGTCATCCTTACATCTGAAGATTTTATTGAAACAACAATATTATCATAATCAAATCCTTCAATTACTTTTACGTTTCGTAAAGCACTTTCTGCAAGACCTTCAGCCGTTACCCCACGATTCTTTATCAGAATATCTTTTTCTAAAGAGCCGGAATTTACACCCACCCTAATAGGTATATTCCTAAGCCTGGCAGCATCAACTACCTTCTTAACATTTTCTAAAGTTCCTATATTTCCCGGGTTAATTCGTATTTTGTCTGCCCCTGCCTCAATAGACCCGACTGCAAGTCTATAATCAAAATGAATATCTGCAACCAGAGGTATATCAGTCTTGGTCCGGATATTTCTGAAAACATCCAGTGACTCTCTATCCGGAACTGCAAGTCTGATAATATCACAGCCGGCTTCCTCCAGTGCTCTTATCTGTTCGGTTATTTTCTTTTCGTTCCTTGAGTCTGCATTTGACATGGACTGAATAGCTATCGGATTTCCGTCACCAATGGCTACATCCCTTATCATGACTTTTTTACTCATTTTCCCCTCTTTTATATACTATTTAAATAATTTGATAATATCATTCCAAGTAACAAATACCATCAATGAAAGCAGCAAAACCATGCCTGCACCATGTACCATTGCCTCCTGCTTATCCGTAATAGCTTTTCCGGTTATCATCCTTATTATGACAAAAATAATTCTGCCCCCGTCCAGTGCCGGCAACGGCAAAAGGTTGAATATAGCTAAATTCAAGCTTATCAATGCAACTAAATAAAAGAAGGAAATCAGCCCTTGGGTTGCCGACTGATGAACAAGACCTATCATTCCCACAGGCCCGGAGACATCTTTCATGGCAACATTACCGCTTGCAAGCATTCCCAGTGATTTATACATCTGCCTTGTTATATACCATGTAGACTTAAAACCTCCTGTGATAGCCTTTGAAGGACTTTTCTCTATTACAGGTGTTATCCCTATAACATATCTGTCTTTTTCTTTTCTGGGATTTATTTTAAAAATTTCATATTTTCCGTTTCTGCTAACCTTAATTTCTATTTTTTTGCCTTTGTTTCCGATGGACTTTGATACATCGTTCCAATCTTCTATTTTTTTACCTGAAATATACTCGATTTTATCCCCTTGTTTCAGCCCTGCAATTTGAGCAGGAGATCCGTTTTCCACTTTATCAACTGTAGTTGTAGCTGTTCCTGAAATTAAAATTATTACAGACATAACAACAGCTGCAATCAGCACATTCATTGCTGCACCTGCAATGAGCACAAGGATTTTTGCCCACCAAGGCTTATTATTGAATGCACCTTCCTGATCGGATTCTTCATTTTCGCCTTCCATGGCACAAAATCCGCCTACAGGAAAAATCCTGATAGAATATAGGGTCTCCTTCCCCTGTTTTTGCCAAACAGCCGGTCCCATTCCAAAAGCAAATTCATTAACCTTCACTCCCACAGCCCTTGCCATCATAAAATGACCAAGTTCATGGGGAAATATTAAAAATAAAAACAATACTAATGCCAAAATAACTGTTAACATTTAATAATTCTCTCCGTCTCTAATCTCGTAATCTTATCTACTTCAATTATATCTTCTAATGTCGGATTTTTGATGGAGTTATGCATGCTCATAATTTTTTCAACTCCTCCCTCTATATCCAAAAATCCAATTCTTTTATCCAGAAAAGCCTGAACCAAAATTTCATTGGCAGCATTCATTGCAACAGGGTAGGTTCCTCCCAGCTTTGAAGCACAAACGGCAAGCAGCAAACATCTGAATACACTTATATCGGGTTTCTCAAATGTCATAAATCTGCCCTCCCCAAAAAAATCCAATGCCAAATCAGGAAAATCCAATCTATCCGGATAGGCGAGTGCCACCGATATAGGAATTCTCATGTCAGGAACTCCAAGCTGTGCAAGCACTGAAGAGTCGCTGAACTCCACCGCAGAGTGAACTATACTCTGAGGATGAACTAAAACTTCAATTTCCTCCATCTCTACACCAAATAACCACTTTGCCTCAATCATTTCCAGTCCCTTATTCATAAGGGTTGCTGAATCTATCGTAATTTTTTTACCCATTGACCAGTTTGGATGTTTGAGAGCTCTCTCCGGAGTAATATTCTCTGTTTTCTGCCTCGTGTAGCCTCTAAAAGGACCTCCTGAACAAGTAAGCAGTATTCTTCTGATTTTCTTATCACCATTTCCCTCTAAGCATTGGAATACCGCACTGTGTTCACTGTCCACCGGGAGTATTTTAACATTTTTTCCCAAGGCAGCATCCATAATGACAGATCCACCTGCAACCAAAGTTTCCTTATTCGCTAAAGCGATATCATGACCTGCACCAATAGCTTTATAAGTTGGTATGAGCCCCCTCATTCCCATCAGCGAATTTAGAACCACATCACATTCCGATATTGCAACCTCATCAATTCCCTCAGATCCCCACAGAAATTTTGTATTCGGAAATTCTGCCGAAAGTCTTTCGGAATCATCCTTTTCAGCACATACGCCTATTGCCGGGTTGAATTCTGCAATCTGCTTTCTAAAGAGGTCTATATTTTGGCCGCAGGTTAAGGCTTCTACCTTAAATCTATCTCTATTTTTTCTGATAACGTCAAGGCTTTGAGTTCCTATGGAACCCGTGCTTCCCAAAATCGTAATTTTCTTCATTTTAACCACCGGAAATTTAAGTAAATCTAAAATATCATTTTGTAATAGCTTTATTTAAAATGAGGCATTATGAGAACGATATAATAATATACAAAAGGTGCTGTAAACAAAATACTGTCGAATCTGTCCATGATTCCGCCATGACCCGGAATCAACCTTCCGTAGTCCTTTATGCCCATCTTTCTCTTATATGCAGAAGCTGTTAAATCACCACACATGGATACAGGAGCCCCTGCCAAACCTATAATTACAGAATGAATAAAAAGATGAGGTGCTGCAAAATAGCCGAACAGACCGCATACAACTGCACTTCCCACAATTCCTCCAACCGCTCCTTCTATGGTCTTTTTAGGACTTAGATTAGGTGCCATCTTATGTTTTCCAAAAAACACTCCCGTAAAATATGCGAATATATCTGAACCGAATGCGGCAAGCATAACAAGCCAAATCAGTATGCGATAAGATCTCATCTCATCTATGAGAATCATGTGATATGCAAAAAAACCTATATAAACAATCCCTATAATTGTTGCCATTGCATCAACAGGTGTTTTCTCTGTAACCTTAAACATATATATTGATCCCGACATAATTACTGCTATAAACCAGGCGAGAATAAATACAGTTCTCATATCTGCAGGAGCAATATAGTGTATTAAAAACAAAGAAATAAAAGCTGATGCCGCAATAAAGTCTGAGGGATGAATTTTCATAGCTCTGAAGCCGTTAAAAAATTCCCTCATCCCTATTATACCTATTAAAAAGACAAGTACGGCAAGCCAGTAATTCCCAAGATATACAATTCCAACCAATGGCACCATACAGATTCCTGATATAATTCTCGTCTTCATAGATTATTTCCTTCCTCCAAATCGCCTGTCCCTGTTCTGATACTTTTCTATTATCTCCTCAAATTCCTCCGGTGTAAAGTCAGGCCAAAGGGTGCTTGTAAAAGCAAATTCACTATATGCACACTGCCATAATAAAAAATTAGACAGTCTTTCCTCTCCACTGGTTCTGATAATTAAATCGGGATCAGGTATATTTCCGTTCTCATCTCCGGTGTAAAGATATTTTGTCACCATTTCTTCATTCACAGGGAAATCAAGTTTTCCCTTCTTTTCATCAGATATTATATTGTTTATTGCACGGACAATCTCGTTTCTGCTGCCATAGTTAAGTGCAATGTTAAATTGCAGACCGGTATTCTCCCCGGTCTTTTCCATGGTCTTTTCTAAACTTTTCTTTGCACCTTCAGGAATCACACTGTAATCACCCAAGGTCATAACTTTAACATTCTTTTCGTGGAGTTCCTCTAAATCCAGCTTTACAAACTTAACTAAAAGTTTGAAAATCCCGGAAACTTCTTCGTCTGTGCGTTTCCAGTTTTCTGTAGAAAAAGCATATACCGTTAAATATTTAATCCCCAGATCTGACGCTCTTCGAACAATTTCCTTCATGGACTCCATTCCTGCGTTATGCCCTGAGAATCTGTTAACCTTATGTTTCCTTGCCCACCTGCCGTTTCCGTCCATTATCACAGCTACATGAACAGGCATCTTGTCAAAATCCAACATCCTATTTACATAAACGAATGTGGCTGCCCTCGCAGCCACAAACATCAATTCCTCCCCGATTATACTTCTAAAATTTCTTTATCCTTTACAGCTACCAATTCATCGATTTCTTTTACTGCCTTGTCCACTTTTTTCTGAACTTCCTCAAGTTCCCCCTTCAGATCATCTTCAGAAATTTCACCGGCTTTCTGCTGTTTTTTTAATCCGTCATTGGCATCTCTTCTGAGATTTCTGACAGCAATCTTCGCCTCTTCTCCCATTTTTTTAGTAGTCTTTGTTAACTCTTTTCTTCTTTCTTCAGTTAACTGTGGAATCTCCATACGAATTGCCTTTCCGTCATTTGCAGGTGTTATTCCAAGATTTGCAGCATTGATAGCGTGTTCTATATCATTTATTGATTTAGGATCAAAGGGCGTAATCATAAGCATCCTTGCATCCGGAACACTGATATTAGACAGATTTTTTAATGGGGTGGGCGTACCGTAATAGTCAACCATAACCTTATCCAGCAATGCAGGATTCGCACGACCTGCTCTGACAGTATTCAATTCCTCTTTTAATATCGATTTAGTCTTTTCAATTTTTTCCTGCATATTAAGCTCACTCATTTCATTACCTCCGCTATTTAATCAAAGTCCCTATTTTCTCTCCGCAAACTGCACGAACCATGCTTTCATCTTCGGCAAGTCCAAACACCTGTATCTTCATGTTGTTTTCCATACAGATTGTTGCAGCTGTAAGATCCATAACCTTAAGGTTCTTATCTATTACTTCTCGCATGGAAAGTTCATCAAATTTCACTGCATCAGGTTTGGTTCTGGGATCATCTGAATACACTGCATCAATATTTTTTGCCAGTAAAATAATGTCTGCTTGAATATTAACAGCCCTAAGAGCCGCTGCCGTGTCTGTGGAAAAGTGCGGTTCTCCTATTCCTCCACCGAATATTACAACCTCTTTCCTTCCTAATTCCTTCAATGCCCTGCGCCAGATATACGGCTCTGCAATTGAAGTCTGAACTCTTGCAGGTACATCCTGTGCCAAAAGAGCATCCTGAAGTGCAAGGGAGTTCATAACCGTTGCCAGCATACCGATATAGTCTGCCGTCTCACGGTTCATCTCCTGACTGCTTCTGCCTCTCCAGAAGTTTCCGCCGCCTACAACGATGGCAACCTCTACTCCCAGCTCGATAAGTTCTCTAATTTCTTTAGCAACCTTTCCTGTCATTTCTTCGTTAATTCCCGTTCTGGTCTCTCCTGCCAACGCCTCACCGCTAATCTTTAGAAGTATTCTCTTATATTTTGGTTCCATGAAACTTCCTTCCATATGTTATTTCAGTGTCATTTCAGATTTAATCCTGAATCAAATCCCTATGAGATAAGTATACCATAAACAGAACTTTTACGCTAAAGAAATTTAAAGTTATTCCATTCTATTTATATATTCCACTGCCCCGGCTGCCGCAACAGAGCCGTCACTTGCTGCCGTAGTCAGTTGACGAACTTTTTTGGTTCTGCAATCTCCTGCAACAAAGATTCCCTCTGCCGAAGTTACGCAGTCTTCTCCTGCATCCACATAACCTGCCGAATCCAGTTTAACCAGACCCTCAAAGGCTTTATTATCCGGAGTCTGCCCTACAGCCACGAAAATACCATCGACCTTCAATGTTTTTTGGGAGCCGTCTTCGGTGTTTTCAACCTTCAGACCATCAACTGCAAAACCTCCTGTAATTTCAACGGGTTTGCTGTTCAAAACAAACTCTACATTATCCTTCACGGAAAGTCTCTTCACAGTGAGTTTGTCCCCTCTAAATTCATCTCTCCTGTGAACTAAATAAACTTTATTTGCAATTCCGGACATGACTTCTGCATCTTCAAGTGCAGTATTTCCTCCGCCTATGATTGCAATATCCCTGCCTTTAAAAAAGTTCCCATCACAGGTTGCACAGAATGATACGCCTGAACCCTTGAATTTCTCTTCGCCCGGGATTCCTAACTCTCTGTTTTTAACACCTGTTGCTATTATCACTGATTTAACTTCATACTGGCTGTCACCGGTTGATACGACAAAAACTCCATCCTTTTTTTCTACATTTTTAACTTTTTCTACTTTAAAGTCAACACCAAGTTCCACAGCCTGCTCATGTATACGCTCTGCAAATTCCGTTCCGGAAATATTTACAAACCCGGGATAGTTTTCAACTGTCGCAGTGTTGACAATCTGTCCACCGTATCCCTTTTCATCCAGAACCAGTGCCTTTTTTCCTGCTCTCTGAACATAGATTCCCGCAGTCATTCCTGCAGTTCCCGCTCCCGCAATCAATACATCATACATACATTTCACTCCTTATCTTTCTGCTATTTTTTAAGTACTTTGCCTATTTATAATTTTTCTTTATCTTCAAGCCTAAACTCTCTTTGCTTTTTTCAGAAAAGCAACATATCCTCTTTTGGTCTCATAGACATCTGCCTTGCTGGTGGCTTCCCAAGGTGCATGCATATTAAGAACTGCCACACCGCTATCTATTACATTCATGCCATAAAGTGCCAAAATATATGCTATGGTTCCCCCGCCGCCCAGATCCACTCTGCCAAGTTCTGCTGTCTGAAAATTTACATTCTCTGAATCCAGTATCTCTCTCAAGTGTGCCAGATACTCTGCATTAGCATCGTTTGAACCGGACTTTCCCCTTGCACCGGTAAATTTGTTAAATACCATTCCATTGCCGAGAAAAGCAACATTTTTACTATCAAAGCTGCTCTTATAAGTAGGATCATAAGCACTGCTGACATCTGATGAAAGCATAGTGCTTGCTGCAAGTGCTCTCTTAAGAGTCAGCTCACTATATTCTCCCATCAAACCTATAACCTCTGCTACTGTGTTTTCAAAGAACTTGGACTGCATTCCCGTTGCGCCTACACTTCCTATTTCTTCTTTATCCACCAAAATACAGCAAGCCGTTCTGTTCACTCGGGGAACCTCAAGCATTGCCTTGTAAGAAGTGTATGAACAAACTCTGTCATCCTGTCCGTATGATAAAATCATACTTCTGTCAAATCCTGCCTCTCTTGCGGCACCTGCGGGCACAACTTCAAGTTCAGCAGAAACAAAGTCTTCTTCATCAAAACCGTAATGCTTACATAAAATTTCAAGTATAGCCTGTTTTACCTTATCTTTATCCTTCACCTCTTCCTCTTTTATTAAAATCGGTTTGTTTCCTACTATTATGTCAAGAGCCTCTCCCTCTATGACCTTGGCAGCCTTTTTATCCATCTGTTCCTGTGCAAGATGAATCAGAAGATCCGACACGAAGAATACAGGATCATCAGTGCTCTCTCCAATTGAGATATTAACCCTGTCTCCGTTCTTCTTAATAACAACTCCGTGAAGTGCCAAAGGCATTGCAACCCATTGATACTTCTTGATTCCACCATAATAATGTGTGTCTAAATAGGCAAAACCGCCCTCTTCATACAGAGGATTCTGTTTTACATCCATTCTTGGAGAATCTATGTGTGCTCCCAAAATGTTAAGCCCGTTTTCTATAGATTCTTCACCGATATTAAACATAACAACAGCCTTATCCATATTAACTGCGTAAACCTTGTCTCCGGCCTTAAGTTTAACATGCTTCTTTATCTTTTCGTCTAAAGGCAAGTATCCGGCTTCTTCTATATCCGAAACAATTTTAGAAACACATTCCCTCTCTGTTTTACAAGTACTTAAAAAATCCATATATCCTTTGCAAAACTTCTCGCAATCTTTTAACTGAACTTCACTGTATTTTTCCCATGTATTAGTATTCTGCATCATTACCTCCAAAACTTCCCATAGTTTCCACCTCTTCTAAAAATTCCCTTGAGGACACTCTGTATGCCCCGTGGCCAAGTATTATGAGCTGCTCCAAACCATCCGAAGTAACCACTCTGACATAACTCTTATTTGCGATGGTTTTCGTAACTTTTTCTATGTACATATCGGCAGTTTCCGCCTCCTTGGTATAGACTACATCGATATTTCTTATCTTTTCCTTTGAGCCAAGCCCTCCTTTGACCTTATATGCATCAAAGACAAGTATAATCTTCTCATCAGAAAAGCCTCTGTAATTACACAGAATATCTATGAGTCTATCCCTTGCAGCTCCAAAATCGCTATCTGCCAGTTCCGACAGCTCCTCAGAAGCATAAATCAGATTATATCCGTCTATGAGCAAAAATTTATCTGAATTTGCATCAGGTCTATTTATTTCTACCCTTAGGTTAGTTTCTTCAAACCCCGTTTTTTTCGGCGGTTTAATATTTCTCAGATGCCTGTTTTTCTTCTTTTCAATCGGTCCGTATGTACGCTCAAAAATCACCTTTAATGAAGCTTCATCAGAAGGCAGACGGCTGTGATTTTTATTGTTCAAATCAACTTCAATTACCGATTCATCAAACTCATCACTTCTCAACATAGGAGAAACTCTGTCCCGAATCATATCCCATGCAACCGTCTGAATGCTGCCTTTACTGCAAAATATGGAACTTGACGGGTTCTCCAAATCCAAATCCGGATTATAGCCTGAGTTTTTTATAATTTCTTCAGTGCTTTGACATTCCTCGTACCCCGAAGGAAAGGATGATAATCTTCCTAGTCCTCCGGTGTATGAATTAAGTAAAGGTGCATAATCCTTTATCTTTGCAACGGGAACTGTTCCCTTTAAAACAGATTGTGCTTCTTTAGTTTCAGGACTTGAAAACCGTCCGCCCATATTTTGGATATCTGCCATAGCCCTTCCCAGGTTTTCCATAGGAAGCTCCATTGTAAATTCACACCATGGCTCTAATAAAATGTTTTCCGCCTGCATAAGACCCTGTCTGAGAGCCCTAAATGCAGCTTCCCTGAAGTCTCCGCCCTCTGTATGTTTTTTGTGTGCTTTTCCTCCGATTAAAGTTATCTTTACATCTGTCAGCATGGATCCTGTAAGAACTCCCTTATGCGGCTTTTCTTCCAAATGGGACAAAATCAGATTTTGCCGGCTTTTATCCAAATCATCTTCTCTGCAGTTCGATAAAAAAATATTTCCCGTGCCTCTCTCTAAAGGTTCAATCATGAGATGAACTTCTGCAAAATGCTTCAGAGGTTCAAAATGCCCTATCCCTTCTACCGGCTTTGAACCTGTTGCTAAAGTCTCTCTATAGAGAATCTGCCCTTCTCCAAATTCCACATCATAACCAAATCGTGATTTCACAAGGGATTTCAAAATTTCTGTCTGTACCTTTCCCATCATCTGAATTTCTATGACAGAAAGTTCGTCATTCCATGTTACCTTGAGTTTCGGATCTTCTTCGGAAATTTCCATGAAATCTTTCAGAGCCTCATGCACATTGACTTCCCCAGGTAAAATCACATTATACAAAAGATATGGCTCCATAACTTCTCCCGCAAAATCTTCTGCAGTTCCGAAGCCCTTTCCAACATATGATTTCCAAAGGCCTGTTAAGGCACAAATATCCCCCGCTGTCACCTTCTCGACAGGTGTAAACTTATCACCGCTGTAAAGTCTTATCTGATTTATTTTCTCGCCGTCTAAAGAGTCCTTTACCCTAATTTCACCTCCTGTAACCTTTACAAAAGTTAGTCTTTCTCCTTTTTCATCCCTTATAATCTTATAGGTGCTGGCTGAAAAATCACCCGAATAATCGGGAAAAACAGTGTACTCCGAGAGACCGTCCAAAAACTCCTTCACTCCTTCATTTTTCAGTGCTGTTCCGAAAAAACAGGGAAATATTTCCCTATTGCAAATAGCATCACAAATCTCATCGGGTCGAATAGACTCCCTCTCCAGCATTGCTTCTGTAAGGGTTTCGCTGGCAAGACTCAGATTATCTGCGAAGCTTTCTTTATCAGAAAAGTTAACAACACCATTTCCAAACTTTTCTCTCAGGATTTCCATAAGTTCATTTTCTTTCCTGTAGGACAAGTCCATTTTATTGATAAAAATAAATGTCGGAATCCCATATTTTTCAAGTAGTTTCCACAAAGTCACAGTATGTGCCTGAATCCCATCGTTTGCACTTATAATTAAAACTCCGTAATCTAAAACAGGGAGGGTTCTCTCCATTTCTGCTGCAAAATCCACATGCCCCGGAGTATCCAAAAGGTTAAAACAAACCTCTCTCCACTGAAAAGAAGTCTGCTTTGAAAATATTGTGATACCTCGATTTCTTTCCATGGGATTCGTGTCAAAGTAAGAATTCCCTTTATCCACTCTGCCCAAACTATTCAAATTCCCCGAGCAAAAAAGAAGGGCTTCGGACAAAGTGGTTTTCCCGGAATCCACATGTGCCAAAACTCCTATGGTTATTTTCTTCACTTGATAGTTCCTCCACCAACCACTACATCATTATCATATAACACCACTGCCTGACCCGGAGTAATTGCCCTTTGAGGCTCATCAAACACCAGATGGATTTTATCCTGCCCAATAGGATACACAGTTGCGGGTTGTTCTTTCTGGCTGTATCTCACCTTTGCTTTGACTTTAAGCTCCTTTGGCGGAAACTCATGAGAAATCCAGTTAAAATCATCTGCATCAAGTTCTCTGCTGAATAAATCGCTGTTTTTTCCAAGTATAACTCTATTTCTTTCCACATCTTTTTCCAGGACATACATTGGGTGGGAAAGTGCAAGTCCAAGCCCCTTTCTCTGCCCTATTGTGTACCTTATAATGCCTTTATGTCTTCCTAAAATCTTTCCCTCAGTATCCACGAAATCACCGGGTTCATATTCTATACCTGTAAATCTTTTTATAGCTGATGCATAATCACCATCCGGAACGAAACATATATCTTGGCTGTCTCTCTTTTTTGCATTTATAAAATTATATTTTTCTGCAATCGCTCTGGTTTCAGTCTTCGACATTGCTCCCAAAGGAAATATGGTATGTGCGAGTTGTTCCTGGGATAAGTTATATAGAAAATAGCTCTGGTCCTTCGTCTTATCTTTGGACTTCTTCAAAAGAAAACGGTCACTTCGTTTTTCCACCTTCGCATAATGCCCTGTGACTATGTAGTCGCATCCAAAAATCTTTCCCTTTTCATAAAGAGCTTGAAATTTTAAGTATCTATTGCAATCTACACATGGATTTGGGGTTTCTCCCACCTCATATGAATTCACAAATCTATCTATTACACATCTGCGAAAATCACCTCGAAAATCCAAAACATAATGTTTTATTCCTATCTTGGCGCATACCGTTCTTGCATCTTCTGCATCATCCATGGAGCAACAGGGTTTATCAGAATAAGTGCCTGAGTCTTCACTATCAAAAAGTCTCATGGTTGCCCCGATACAGTCGTAACCTTTATCCTTTATTAACTGAGCAGCTACGCTGGAATCAACACCACCGCTCATGGCGACCAATACCTTCTTCATCTATATCCTCCCCATATTCTGCCCTGCTCTAATGCCTGTTTCAAAAGCATGCTGCAAATTGTATCCGCCACATAAACCGTCATAATCTAAAACCTCACCTGCAAAATACAGTCCTCTTACCAGATCTGATTCCATGGTTTCAGTATTAACTTCTCCATAATCAACCCCTCCGGAAGTGACCTGAGCAAATTCCCAGCCCCTTAAATTCTTTGGTGTTAATGTAAAACTTTTAAGCATTTTTGCAGCCTTTGAAATATCTTTTCCGGATTTTTCCTTAATATACTCTGTCAAAGCCCTCTTCACAAGGGAAATAAGGTAATTATCCTGGAGTTTAAAGCTCCTATTTTCTAAAACCTCTTCCAAATTATCAATTTCAGGCAGAAAATCAATTTTGATTCGATATTTTTCAAATCCTGATTTTAGGGGAACTCCCTCGGGAATCACAATATATTTTGAAATATTAAAAACACATATTCCTGATATTCCATACCCTGTAAACTGGACTTCTCCATACTCTTTTCTAATAAGCTTTTCTTCATACCAAAGAGAAATCTCACATTTTTCCCTCACTCCTGCAAGAAATCCTAATTCTTCCTTAAGCTCCACCGCCGTAAGTGAAGGTACAAGCCTGGTTATACTATGGCCCAAAGATTTTGCAATCCTTGTTCCGTCTCCTGTCGTTCCGAATTTTGGACCCGCCTTACCTCCGGCTGCAATTAAAAGACTTTTAGACCTTATCATGCCGCCCTTTTCAATATAAATTTCAAAACCATCCTGATTTTTCTCAACACGGAAAACGGTAGAACTGTACTTGACCCGTATCCCCAACCCACCCATGGATGAAACTAATGCTCTGACCACATCTTTGGCATCCTCAGAATATGGGTAAATTCTGCCTGCTTCATCCGTTCTGGTTATAATCCCCAAACCTTTAAAAACATTTAAAACAGTCCCATGGTGTTCACAATTTATATTTGAAATATTACACTTGCCGTTTCCCGTAGCGCCAAGCTTTTTCCCGGGTATTCCAAGCTTTTCCAAAACAATTATCTTTGCATCTTTATTTTTCTGTTTCGCTGTGATTGCAGCCATCATCCCCGATGCTCCGGCTCCTATTATACAGATGTCATACAATGCTCTGACCCCATTTCAAAATTAATATTTGGACTATATTTTATCATATTTTATCAAAGTAAAAAAGGTGTTATAATTATCCCATGGATAAAGTGATTTTACATTGTGATGTTAATAGTTTTTACGCCTCGGTGGAGCTTTTAGATTATCCAGAGCTTAAAGATAAACCCGTTGCGGTAAGTGGCAGCTCTGACAATCGCCACGGTATTATATTGGCAAAAAATGAAGCTGCAAAAAGATTCGGTATAGTGACTGCCGAAACCACCTGGCAGGCAATGAAGAAATGCCCCGATCTTGTGTTGCTCCCTCCCCACCACAAAAAATACAGGGAATTTAGTATTAAATTGAACAAAATATATAACATGTACACCAATTTGATCGAGCCTTTTTCAGTAGACGAATCGTGGCTTGATGTTACGGCAAGTCAAAAGCTTTTCGGAAACGGTGAGGAAATTGCAAACTCCATAAGAAAAAGAGTCAAAACAGAGCTTGGTCTTTCCCTTTCAATAGGAGTGTCCTTCAATAAGATTTTTGCCAAAATGGGAAGCGAATACAAAAAACCTGATGCCACTACTTTGATCACGAGAGAAAACTACAAATTAATCCTTTGGCCACTTCCTGTAAATCAGCTTTTTTTCGTAGGCTACGCCACTTCTGAAAAGCTGAAAGCAAATGGTGTTCTAACCATTGGAGATCTGGCAAATTCCCGGGAATCAAAGATTAAAAATCTTCTCGGAAGCCAGGGATTGGTTTTACGCAGTTATGCACGAGGTGAAGATAATTCCTCTGTAAAAGATTTTAATCAAAGAGATAAAATTAAATCCGTAGGAAACGGAATGACCTTCCGCAGAAATATATCAGGTCAGCAGGACATATCTTTAGGACTGTCACATCTGTCAAACACTGTTGCCGTGAGATTGCGCAAATACGGACTCAAAGCTTATGGCGTAAAGGTTGACATCAAAGACCCGAAATTCAAAGTTATCTCGAGACAAACCCAACTTGATAACGCCACAAACCTGGCAGAGGAAATACGAAATACTGCAATGCAAATCATCCAAAAATATTGGGATACGGAGGCAGAAATAAGACTTCTCACAGTCACCGCAATAAATCTTGTAGATGAAAAGGAAAGCCGGCAGCTTTCCATATTTGACAATGTTGAAAAATCCATAGAAAAAAGTGAATCACTGGAAAGAACTATGGATGCAATCCGAAATAAGTTCGGAGATGAGTCCATAGACTTTGCAAACATCATAGGAAACGATATCGGAATAGATTATTGATACTCCGATTATACTGATTTAATCCCATATGCACCTTAGCAACGGGCTTTTCGAAATAATACCACTACCATCACACCTATTTTGCTTGTGCTTTTCAAAATTTACAAACAAGCCTCTACAACGGGCTTAATACTGTCATAGTCCACCAAGTCACAGCTCTTATTAAAATAGTCCAAAAGCTGCTGCCCCTCCGGGCTGTCATCAATCATTTTTTTCGTTATGCCGATTATAAATTTGTCTAATCCTTTCACTTTCCCGGGATCAAAGGCTCCGGGAAGAAAAAAACACTTAATGGGCAGCCTCTTTTCTTTTATCAGTTCTGAAGCGGATAAATCATCTCTCCCATGGTCTTCCTCTGCGTCTGTGACAAATCTTTTCCTGAAATTTATATCCATACATTGCTCACGGTTTTCTTCTTTATCAATTGTAATTCCCACAGCAAAACACACTACTTTTTTCTCGCAAAGACCTTTGTACCAATTCTTAGTTATCAGTTCAATTCCCCGAATTCCCCCTGAATAAATTCCGCCACCAAAAACAACGGTGTCATAGTCTTTAATATCTCTGAATTTCGTTTTTTTAGCTTCAAATAAATCTGCACCCAGCGCCTTTGCAATAAGTCTTGCATAATTTTCAGTAGTGCCGTATTTTGAATAATATATCACCGCAGTTTTACTCATTTGCTCAATACCTCAATTAAATCAAACATTTCTCGGTTGAAATCTCTTTTTACTTTAATTCCTTCCTCTAAATCAAACGCTATTATCTCTCCGTTTAAGATCCCTATCGCCTTGCTTTCAGAATCCTCAGCCAGAAGCTTGGCTGCTTTTGCACCGCAGGAAGTAGCCAAAAGTCTGTCTCTCATAGTAGGAGTTCCTCCTCTTTGCAAGTAGGAAAGAACCACCAACTTGGTTTCACGACCGGTTATTTTCTGAATCTCCGAAACAAGCTCGCGGCTGTCCATCTTCGCACCTTCGGACTTGATGATTATGCTGTGAAGCTTTCCGTCATTGGCACTTATCAATATTTTTTTGCAAAGCTCATTTATATCGTATCCTTTTTCCGGAAGGAGAACAGCTTCCGCCCCTCCGGTGATCCCGGCATAAAGTGCAATATCACCACAGTGCCTTCCCATGACTTCAATTACCGTATTCCTCTCGTGGGAAGATGATGTATCTCTGACTTTACCTATGGCTTCAAGTACGGTGGTTACAGCAGTATCGAAACCTATTGTAAAATCAGTATACCCAAGGTCATTATCAATTGTTCCGGGAAGTGCCATTATTTTTATTCCTCTTTGAGAAAGTTCATTTGCACCTCTGAAAGTTCCGTCTCCCCCAATACAAACCAGACCTTCTATTTCAAAGGCTTCCAGTTTTAACATAGCTTTCTCCACACCTTCTTCTGTTTCAAATTCCGGACATCTTGCAGTTTTGAGGAAAGTTCCCCCTCGCTGGAGTATATCCCCCACATCACGCCTTGTCATAGCTTTAATGTCTCCTTCTATGAGACCTTCATATCCGCGTTCTACACCGTAGACCTCTAGACCTTCCTCTATTCCACAGCGAGTAACAGCTCTAACTGCAGCATTCATTCCGGGAGAATCTCCACCGGATGTCAATACCGCTATCTTCTTCATAATTCACCAACCTTATCCGGTTATTAAACCTTATATTAAATAGATCGAAATCGCTCGTCAACTTTATAATAAATTCAACATTTTCAGTTATCAAACTTCACATTGGATGCACCAACTATTTCATTAAGCTCTTCCTTCAGATACTGTGTCATATCCACCAAAGCACTACTTCTGACTATAGTTCCGCTCTGCAGGTAAATAAGTGGTTTTATATTCCCCGGATTTTCTTTAAAAACCCTTTCTAAAACTTTTAAAACCTGTTTTTCGTCCACACTTTCCGGGACTCTTATCTTTATCATGCGACTGCCGGCGTTTATTCCACTGTCCTCAGAAGCCTCATCTATGTCTACAACAGAATCGGCTAAAAGCTTCGGCGTTTCTCCCACTTTGAAGTCAAGCCTTCCCTTAATGATAACAACCTTATCTTCTTGAACACTTCCTTGATATCTGCCATAAACATTAGGAAAAACAACGACTTCCACCATGCCGTAAAGGTCTTCTAATTCCAAAAAAGCCATCATCTTATTGTTCTTTGTAATCAAAGTCTTTATATTGGAAATCATGCCCGACATAACAACACTCATTCCGTCATAAATTTCAGCTTCTTCATCGTTTTTGGATAAAATCTCACCTGAAAACTCTTCATTTTCCTCATGCTCACATGCTTGTGAAGCTGCCGTAAGCTCCTTTGTAGTAATTGAAATTTTATTCTTTATTTTATCAGTATACTCGTTCAAGGGATGATCGGATATATATACTCCCAGCATCTCCTTTTCCATGGATAAAAGTTCACCTGAACTGAAATTTTCAACTTGAGGCAGCTGATTGGCAGCACTCCCTGCACTCATTTCCTCATTACTTGTATCAAACAATGAAATTTGACCCGCAATATTTTTTCTTGCATCATTTTGAGCAGAGGACATAATCTGCTCATACACAGCCATGTGAGCCGCTCTATTTGAGTTTAAACAGTCCAGTGCTCCGGCTTTAATCAGACTTTCCACCGCCTTTTTATTAACAACCCTAACATCTATATTATTTATGAATTGAAAAATATCATCAGGTATTCCTTTGCTCTCCCTTGCCTGCATTATTTCCTCAATTGCGTTTTCACCTACATTCTTAACCCCTCTAAGTCCATACCTTATCTTACCGTCCACCACAGTATATGACTTGTCGCTTTCGTTTATGTCAGGAGGAAGCACAGTAATTCTCATCTCTTCACAGTTTCTTATATACTTTGAGGTTTGGGTTGAATCGCCCATCACGCTTGACAAAAGTGCTGCCATAAATTCTACAGGATAGTGTTTTTTCAGCCATCCTGTTTCGTATGCAAGAACAGCATATGCTGCCGCATGTGATTTATTGAAAGCATACTGTGCAAAGGTTTCCATATCTGCAAAAATTACTTCCGCAGCTTCTTCTGTGATTCCATTTCTAAGACATCCGGGGATTTCAATATTTCCATCCTCATCAATTTTACCATGTATGAAGATCTGCTTTTCTGCAAGCATTTCTTCTGTTTTTTTCTTGCTCATAGCTCTTCTGACAAGGTCAGCACGTCCAAAACTATAACCTGCCAGATTTCTTACAATTTGCATTACCTGTTCCTGGTAAACAAGGCATCCGTATGTTACATCCAAAATTGAAGCAAGCTCCGGAGTGACATATTTAATCTTAGAAGGATTTTTCTTGTTTTCTATATATTTCGGAATTGAGTCCATAGGACCCGGTCTGTATAAAGAAATTCCTGCCACCACATCTTCAAAGCAGCCGGGCTTAAGATTTTTCATAAATGCAGTCATACCGCCACTTTCAAGTTGAAAGATCCCCTCTGTATTTCCCGCTGCAATCATATCGTATACTGATTTATCATCATAACCCATTTTGGCAAAATCCACAGTAAAGCCATGATTTTTCTCTATTAACGCAAGCGCATCCCGAATTACGGTTAAGTTTCTGAGTCCCAGAAAATCCATTTTCAAAAGACCGAGTTCTTCAATCGTCGTCATGTTAAATTGAGTGGCAACGCCTTTATCAGAGTAATAAAGCGGAACATATTCATCAAGTGGAAGTTTTGAAATTACCACACCTGCCGCATGGGTTGAGGCGTGTCTTGAAAGCCCCTCAAGCTTCTTTGACATATCAATTACCCTGCGTACGGCCGGATCTTCCTCATACATGTCTGCAAGTTCAGGATTCATTTTCAGCGCTTTATCAATGGTCATTTTCAACTCAAAGGGTATTGCCTTTGCAATTCTGTCCGCATCAGTATATGACATATCCAGAGCTCTTGCCACATCTCTGATTACAGCCTTTGCCTTCATTGTTCCAAATGTTATAATCTGAGAAACATTTTCTTCTCCATACTTTTCTTTCACATAATCGATAACTTCTCCTCTGCGTTCAATACAGAAATCAATATCAATGTCCGGCATGCTGATGCGTTCAGGATTTAAAAATCTCTCAAATATAAGATTATATCTGATAGGATCTATATCTGTGATTTTCAAAGAATATGCGACCAAACTTCCTGCAGCGGATCCGCGACCGGGCCCCACCATAATCCCGCTGTTCTTTGCATAGTTTATAAAATCCCATACGATTAAAAAGTACTCAACATAACCCATGTTCTCAATTACGCCAAGCTCATATTCAAGTCTTTCCTCCAGCTCATCCGTTATTTCATCGTACCTCTGTAAAAGACCTTCTCTGCACAACTTCCTCAAATATTCCTGACTTGTCAGTCCCTCAGGAGATCTAAACTCCGGAATATGATATTCACCAAATGTAAATTCTACATTACATCTCATGGCAATATCATGAGTATTATCCAAAGCTTCAGGAATTTCACCGAAAATCTCCCTCATTTCACCTTCACTCTTAAGATAAAATTGGTCATTTGGAAATTTCATTCGTTTCTCATCGTAAATACTTGTTGCCGTTTGTATAGCAAGCAAAATATCATGAGCTGCCGCATCATCTTTATTCACATAATGCACATCGTTGGTACATACTGTCGGGATTCCCGTTTCCTTCGACAACCTAAGTAATTCGGGATTTATCAATGCCTCTGCCTGTAATCCCTGATCCTGAAGTTCCAGATAAAAGTTACCCTGACCGAATATATCGTTAAGCTCCAGAGCTTCCTTTTTTGCACCTTCATAATCTCTATTCAGCAGTCTGGACTGAACCTTACCTGCCAGGCAGGCTGAAAGCGCTATAATCCCGTTACTATGTTTTCTTAAAACATTCCTGTCTATTCTCGGCTTATAGTAAAATCCTTTCGTAAATCCCATAGATACTATTTTGATCAGATTTTTATAGCCTTCATTATTTTCGGCAAGCAAAATCAGATGTCCATGTTGTTTGTCTTTATTTGGGTCTCTGTCCTCCATAGTTCGTGCCGCCGTATAAACCTCACATCCTATAACAGGATGAATCCCCTGCTTTTTACACTCCTTCCAAAAGTCAACCACTCCATACATCACTCCATGGTCTGTGATTGCAAGGGAATCCATACCAAGCTCTTTGGCCCTTGACACTAAATCCTTTATCTTACCTGCTCCATCAAGCAAACTATATTCCGTATGAACATGCAAATGAGTAAAAGCCATCTTAAACTCCTCTTTTTATATCTTCTTATATATTGTTGTTTTTATAATAACCTAACTTATTTCCGGTTTTTGTTTCATCATCCGATTACATTTTACCACAGAAATTCCCTTTTCGTTGCATTTCGTCAAAAACTATGCTAGAATTTCATTAAATACAATTGAACCTGGAGGTTTACAATGAACAAAAATGAAATACTTAGAAAAGCTTACATAAATGCAGTGGAAAACATGATTATCGCCGGGCTTGATAATGATACATGTTATATAGTAATCCGCGAATCGATGAAATTATATCTTATGGGGCATAATGTGGAATGTACAGAGAGAGAAGTTGTGGAATTTATTAAGGAACAAGTTTCCGTTCTGCAAAATGCCGTGTCAGACTATGACAATCCTTTTAACAGATAAAATCGACAACTGAAAATCTGCCCCTTGCAGTTCAGTCCTGACTGCAAGGGGCATTATTTTTTAACTTTATCTCTTAAACTTTTTTATTTAGAAGAGTCTTTCTCTTCGCTGTCTTCCTCTGATTCCTTAGTATCAGCATCTTTATCATCTTCAGCTTCTTCATCACATTCCACTTCTTCGGAATGTTCTTCACTCTCGGTTTCTTCCATTGCTTCTTTTTCGACTTCCGGTGTTTCCTTAGTATCATCCTTTTCGGCTAGTTCATCGTCTTCTTTATTTTCATCTTCTGAGATTTCTACTCTTTCGTCCTTATCCTCCTCGGATATGTCATCACCATTTTCATCATCTTCTTCAGCATCTACAGTATCTGTGTCTGAATCCTCCTCATCTACAGAATCTTTTTCATTAAGATCTTCACAGGTTTCAAATTCCGGCACCTGATCATCACTTTTCGCTCCATCAAACAGAAGCAGGAAAAGAATCGAAGCTAAAACTCCACCCACAAGAGGTGCGATTATGAAAACAGGTAGCTGACTTAGTGCATCTCCACCCACGAACATTGCAGGACCGAAGCTTCTTGCCGGATTTACGGATGTGCCCGTAAAAGGTATTCCGAATATATGTATCATTGTTAAAGTTAGACCTATAACAAGACCTGCAACCGAGCCGTATTCCTTCTTGGATGTTACACCTAAAACAACAAGAACAAATATACATGTCAGAACAGTTTCTAAAACAAGGGCAACTCCCATGCTTGCTCCAATAGCACTTGCACTTCCGTATCCGTTCTGTCCGAGAGAATCCTTAGCTCCAAAGCAAAACCATAAGAACATTGCTCCGACAGAAGCTCCTGCAAACTGTGCCACGATGTATACGATGAAATCACTGAAGCTAATTCTTTTGGTAATGAACATTCCCAGTGAAACTGCAGGATTCACATGGCATCCCGAAATATTTCCTATGGAATATGCCATAGCCACTATAGACAAACCAAAGGCAAAAGCAATCAGCAATGTAGTAAATGCAATAGGCAGTGGTACGCTCATGCTTAAAAAAATGCTGTTTGCTGCAACTGCAGAACCACAGCCGAATGTTACCAGTACAAAAGTCCCAATAAATTCTGCAATAAATTTTTTCATTATCTACCTCCCGAAATTATACTTTTATTGATAAAATAAAATTGCTCTTTATTATACCATAATTTCAACATTAAATAATAAAAAATAAAGGTTTTTTTATTATTTAATGATACAATACTTTCTTGTCAGTGTATAATGAATGCATGTGTATGCTTACACTCAATATGTTTTGATAAGGAATAAATGGAGGAAAAAGTTATGCCACTTATAATAATCGGAATAATCTTTATTACAGGCTTATTTATATTCTATTTATTTTCCACAGGTTCCGGAAATAATCATGATTCAAAGAAGAAGTCTGATTCCTCATCGGATAAAGACAAAACTACCCCTTTATTCCAACATAAAAACATATCACATAACAGTGAAAATTTTGAAGAAGAAACAAAGGAGAATAATAATGATAATTAGACCAAGAAGACTCAGGAATGGCGATTCACTCAGAAAAATGGTTAGAGAAACCCGTGTAGATTCATCTTCTCTTATTTACCCAATGTTTGTAATGGATGGAGAAAATAAAAAAGAAGAAATTTCCTCTATGCCGGGTCAATACAGATATACTGTCGATAAACTTATGGATGGACTTGAAGAAGTGCTGAACAGCGGTGTTGATAAGGTAATGCTTTTCGGAATCCCTGATAAAAAAGACGAACACGCAAGTCAAGCCTTTGCTGACGATGGCATTGTGCAAAAGGCACTGCTTGAGGCAAGAAAAAATTTCCCTCAGCTATATCTGATTACAGATGTGTGTCTATGTGAATATACTTCCCACGGTCACTGCGGAATGCTACACGGGAATGATGTGGATAATGATTCCACCCTTCCCATACTCGCCAGAACAGCACTTTCACATGTACAGGCAGGAGCTGATATGGTTGCACCATCCGATATGATGGACGGAAGAGTTTCGGCAATCAGAGCGGAACTTGATAAAAACGGGTTTAACAATACTCCCATAATGTCCTATGCCGTAAAATATGCCTCTGCATTTTATGGACCTTTCAGAGACGCAGCCGATTCGGCTCCTGCCTTTGGAGATAGAAAAACTTATCAGATGGACTTTCACAACAGCAGAGAAGGAATTCGTGAAGCAGTCCTTGATGTTGAAGAAGGTGCAGATATTATCATGATAAAGCCTGCTATGACATACAACGACATGATAACCAAAGTAAAAGAAGCAGTTTCCGTGCCTGTTGCAACTTACAGCGTCAGCGGAGAATACGCGATGGTCAAAGCCGCTGCTCAAAACGGCTGGATTGACGAAAAGAAAATAATTTCCGAAATGGCAATCGGTGCCTATAGAGCCGGTGCAAGTATATATCTAACATACTATGCAAAAGAACTGGCACAGTATTTTAAGGAAGGAATCATCGGATAATAAAATATAGTATCGAAAGACTATAATCAAAAAACCGGACATTATAGCACCAAATGAGACTGCATAATGTCCGGAAAAATTTTATTTGTTATAAATCTTTACACTTATTACTATCTAATCGTCAAAAGCTCCGATACTTCTTTGCGAGGAGGTGCTGCCGGTTCTTTCTCTGCAAACCCCACCGGAACCAAAGCTGCAACCACTTCATCTTCCGGAAGCTCTAAAGCCTCGGCAACTTTCTTATCATCGAAAATCCCCATTATCACAGTGCCATATCCAAGCTCATGGGCAGCAAGGGAAAAAGTCTGAGTTGCAATTCCCGCATCAAAAACCTCCCACTTGTCTCCCTTGTTTGTGCTTTCTTCTCCGGATTTCTCATAGCCGGATATTCCATGTTTATAGGTTACCACCACAAGAGCCGGTGCTCTGTGAATAATCTTCTGGTTAAATACAAAACCGAGAACACATTCGTCAGCAATCTTTGCTTTTAATTTCTCATCAAAAACCCCATGATACCTTGTAACTTGAGTGTTCTTCCAGGAAGGTGCATAGGATGCCAGTGACACAATTTCTTCCAGTTGCTTGGGTGTAATCTTTCTGTCAAGGTATTTTCTGATACTTCTTCTGCCAACGATACAATCCTTTGTCTGCATATCTACCTCCAAAAAAATGGTGCGGTCTAAGGGATTCGAACCCCCACGGTTTCCCACACGGACCTGAACCGTGCGCGTCTGCCAATTCCGCCAAGACCGCAAAAACAAACACCTCAGAAATCACTATTCAGAGCTGTCGAGGTGTTTAGATGACCTATTCCTCATTATCTGCCATAATTTCATCAAATTCTTTGGCAACTTTATTGAACTGCTCTTCGTCCTCAATATCCTCTAATTCAAAGGTTCCGTCTTTCTCATCTTCTATATAGCCATATAGCCATACATCATCCGAGCCGTCATCAGGAATAAGCGCTATATAGTCCTTCCCTTCGAAATCAAAGATGCCCATAATCTCGCAGTCTACAGGTTCACCCTCATCAAATTCCAAAGTGAGCACTTCCGCTTCTTCCTGCTCTTCAACCCTCTTGTTCTTATCTTCAGTCATTGTATCATCCTCCAACCTCAATTCCTGTCTGCCTTACTAACTATAACATTAAAGTTCTAAATATGCAATAACATAAATCAATATCTCTATTTTATTTTTAAAAAAGTAAATTCCACGATTATTTCACACAGGTCTCCAATATACAGAAATACCTTTGGTCATTATAAGAAATCAATTTCTGCTAAAATATTCAACTATGTTCTCTGCTACCTGGCGAGTTATCGAAGGCACTTTACATAATTCCTCTGCACTTGCATTTCTAACTCGCTCCATGGTCTTAAATCTGTATAAAAGCTCATTGCGTCTTTTCGGGCCGACACCGGGTATACCATCAAGGGCTGAATGCATAGCCCTCTTATTATGCAGATTATGGTGATATTCTATAGCGAATCTATGAACTTCTTCCTGTATAGTGCCACAATATCTGAATAAAACAGGTCGGTCTATTAAAGAAATTTCCTCTCCGCCGGAAAAGACTATAGCTCTCGTTCTATGGCTGTCATCCTTTGCCATACCTACAACCGGAATTTTAAGCTCCATGGCTTTCAGAATAGTTTCTGCTGCATGTACCTGACCAAGTCCTCCGTCCATCATTATTATATCCGGAAGAATGATAAATCCCGGGTCACCGTTTACCGCCCTCTTATATCTTCTGTATATTACTTCCTGCAAACTCCCATAATCATCAGGACCTTCCACTGTCTTTACTTTAAATCTCCTGTAATCCTTCTTAACTTTGCCAAGTCCTTGGAAAACAACCATTGCACCGACAGAATCCACACCGTTTGTATTTGAAATATCGTATGATTCAATTCTGATGTCTTTATCACTGTCTGTAATTTGTCCCCCCGCCAGGGAAAGTACATGTTGCATTTCCCTCCTGACTGCAAACTCTCTTTCTTTTTTAGTTTCAGCTTTTACCGCAAGGGTTTTACTCATTTCAATTACATCCTGCCTTGTTAAATCCAAGAGTTTCTTTTTATCTCCTTTTTGCGGCAGATTGATTTTCACTTTGTGCTTATCTTTACTTAAAAACTCCTCCAACAACTCTTTATCTTTTAACTTCTCCGCCACCAGAATTTCATGGGGAACATTCGCCCATTGAGAATAGTACTGCTTTATGAATTCCGATATAATATCACTTTTTGAGTCCTGTGATTCCGCCTGAATAGGAAACACATCCCTTCCACTGAGTTTACCATTGCGAACAGGAAAAACCACAACGAAATTCTTTCCTGAATTTTTAATGGCAAGACAAATATCAATATCCTTTTCTCCTATCATCGCTACCCTTTGGGTTTCAGATAAAGCCTTTACCGCAGTAATTCCATCTCTCCATTTAGCAGCCTCTTCATATTCCATATTCTTAGCAGCCTCTTTCATATTCGACTCAAGGCGTTTTAATATCGGTCTGTCCTTTCCATTTAAAAAATTCAAAATATCATCTATATCTCTGCCGTATTCTTCTTTACCGATACCACCTATGCATGGACCGCTGCACTGCTTCAAAAAATAGTGAAGACAAGGTCTGAAATCCTTAGGAAATTTGGTGGTATTACAACTCTTAAGTTTGTAAACTTTAGCAAATAAATCAACAATCTCATTCACTGCACCAACATCACTATATGGACCGAAATATCTATTGCCGTCTTTTTTTAAAGTTCTGGTTTTAACAACTCTGGGAAAATCTTCACTTACTGTCACCATTATATAAGGATATGTCTTATCATCTCTCAAAAGCACATTATATTTCGGCATGTATTTTTTTATTAAATTACATTCCAAAATCAGTGCTTCCATTTCACTTGAACACTTTATATATTCAAATTCTGCAATATTTCCGGCAAGGGCTTTTACTTTCTGATTCGTATTTTGGTATGATTTTTGAAAATATTGACGCACCCTGTTCTTCAAGGAAATGGCCTTCCCAACATAAATAACCTGTCCCAACTTGTCCCTATGTATATAAACCCCCGGACAATCCGGGAGTTTTTTAAGATTTTCACTTATATCAAACATTTAGTATTTCCAGCCTCTCCTTCGGCGTTCCTCTTCCTCTCTTATCTGTTGTTCTGCTATACGCCTTAATTTTCGCTTTCTACTTCTTTTTTTCTTCCTTATAACCTTGGCACGGGCAGAAACTGCCCATAACAATGCTATTATCAAGACTCCTAAAATGCTTAAAATTACAATAGTTGTTACATTAGAAATTCCCACATATGACGGAAACCATCCAACGCCTACATTTTCCTTTGAAACCAGAGGAACCTTGTTCACCACCTCATCTCCCACATAGATATAATAATATCCAACAGTTTCTCCTGCTTTTATAGGGGCCTGCAAGTCAGCCTTCATAACCGTTTCTGTCTTTATCAATGATTTTGAACCTTCTTTCGGAAGATACGCATAACCGTCAGCGACAGCATAGGCATTAATTCTGGTTTTTTCTCCGTGCTTTATCCTGACTTTACCTGTTTCTTTCCCTTTATAGATGACTTTATATCCATCCAATCTTCTTTTAGCATAATTGATCAAGCTTTTTACATCCGAGTCTATATTTGTGCCGTTTTCTCCAAGCAAAACTATATGGAGCTGCATACCATTGTTAAAAATATTTGCAGCAACCTGCGTTCGACTTAACCCTTTGATTCCAGGTAAGCCGGAAAAAATCATATTGTCACTTTTAATCATATTTTCTTTTTTTAAAAGTCTTTTGTCATGCTTATTGGTAGCAGGAAAGCTATGTCTGTTTGCCATGCCTATTTTATATATAGTTCTGTTGGAGAATGCAACCCTTAAAATCTTCAGATAATCCTTTGCAGTGACTTTTTGTGCCCTTGCTGACTCACCTGTCACATTTGTAAAATGAACTTTTTTACAGCCTATGTTCTCTGCCGTTTTATTCATTTTATCTATAAACTTACCGATATTGCCGTAGGCACCCTCTCCTAGAGCCATGGCGGCATCATCGCTTCCAAGCATCAAAACACCGTAGAGCAAATCCTCTACAGATATCCGTTCTCCCTTTTTCAAGCCCAGTTTATCTCCATCGTGTCCTGCCGCATTGCGAGAAACCTTTATATCCCTGTCTAATGGCAAATTTTGAGCCGCCACCAAGGCTGTCATAAGTTTTGTGACTTCACCCGGGTCTGTCTTCATTTTGCTGTTTTTTTCAAATACAACCGTCCCTGTGTTCTCACAATACACAACCGCACTTTCTGCCGTTAATATCACTTTCTTGTTTCCGTATTCACCATAGGAAATCCCTGTAAGAGAAATGAGTATAATTAAAATCAAGAATACTAATCTTATATTTTGTGCTCTGAGTCCTTTTTTATGAATCACCTGAGATTCTCCTCTAAAAGGGGGCTACTACAAAGTAAAACAATGCAGCAGCCCCAAGTTATCTTATTTCTAATGTTGCAATTTACTATTTCTTTGACTTGGCATATTCTGCCATCAGTTCCACTAAGGCATCTACTCCGTCTTCCGGAACTGCATTGTAAATACTTGCACGAAGCCCGCCTACAGAGCGATGACCTTTTAGGTTAATCATTCCATTTTCTTTGGCAAGTGCAATAAATTCCGCATCCATATCGGCATCTCCTGTCACGAAGGTAACATTCATCAATGATCGGTCTTCTTTCTCAACAGTACCTTTGAATACAGTACTTTCATCAATGGCGTTATAAAGTTTTTCCGCCTTTCTGACATCCTTTTCGTGCATTGCCGCAATTCCGCCGTTTTCAAGAAGATATTTGAACACCTCACCGGCAACATAAATTGAGAAACAAGGAGGTGTATTATACATTGATCCCTTTTCTTCATGAATTTTATAATCAAGATATACCGGTATATCTTCAGGAGCATGTCCAATCAGATCCTCTCTGATAATTACAATCGTAACCCCTGCCGGTGCAACATTCTTCTGAGCTCCCGCCCAGATAACACCGAATTTTGATACATCAATTTCTTCACTCAGAATACATGATGACATATCTGCAACCAAAGGAATATCTCCTGTTTCAGGGATGTATGGGAATTTACTTCCATATATCGTATTATTATAGCAAATATAAACATAATCGGCGTCAGGTCTAAAATCTTCTTTTGAAACCTTAGGTATATATGAATATGTTGAATCTTCAGAGCTTGCCACACATTTAACATCACCGAATTTGACAGCTTCCTTATAAGCCTTCTTAGCCCACTGACCTGTAACAATATAGTCAGCTTTCTTGGAATTTCTCAGAAGATTTAGTGGAATCATTGAAAACTGTAGTGTTCCCCCTCCCTGCAGGAAAAGAACCTTGTAATTCTCAGGTATATTCATAAGCTTTCTTAGATTTGCTTCCGCATCGTCAATAATCTTTTGATATTCCTTTGAACGATGGCTCATTTCCATAACGGATTCGCCCGTACCTTCATAATTCAAAAGATTGTCACGGACTCTTTCCAGTACTTCTACAGGCAGCATTGACGGACCTGCAGAGAAGTTATAAACTCTTTCATATTTACTCATTGCAGCAATTCCTCCATATATAAAATCTAAATATAAAATACAGGTTAATTATATCATCTGCCATGTTGAAAGTAAAGTTTACAGATGATATACTTTTACTGGTTAATTCTAAAGAAAACTTATATGGAGGTAACAAAATGTACAATATTACAACCCTGAACAAAATCTCTCCTGTGGGACTTGCTCGCTTGACAGACAAGTATACGATTACAGAAGAAATTGACGGCACAACAGGTGTTATGGTAAGAAGCCATGATATGCACGAGATGGAATTGCCTGAAAGCCTGCTGGCAATAGCCAGGGCCGGTGCCGGTGTTAACAATATACCACTGGAAAAATGTGCAGAAAAGGGTATTGTAGTTTTTAATACACCGGGAGCAAATGCAAATGCCGTAAAGGAACTTGTAATTGCCGGAATGTTACTTTCAGCCAGAAATATTCCTGCTGCCATTGATTGGGCAAAAACACTTTCAACCGATGTAGGCAAAGCCATTGAAAAAGGAAAAAAGCAATTTGCCGGACATGAAATCAAAGGAAAAACTCTTGGAATTTTAGGAATGGGTGCAATAGGTGTTCTTGTTGCAAATTCCGCATACGATTTAGGAATGAGAGTTATAGGATATAACCCTACTATAAGGGTCAAAGCATGCCATAATGTTTACCCCGGCGTTGAGATGACAGATAACCTTGATTATACGCTGGAGAACTCTGACTATATTTCTCTAAACGCCCCTGCAAAAGAAGAAACAAAAGGCATGGTAAATTCCAAATTTATCGACAAGATGAAAGACGGTGCAGTTCTTCTAAACTTCTCAAGGGACAAACTCATTAACGATGCAGATCTTTTGTCTGCCCTTGAATCCGGAAAGCTTGGTAAATATGTGGCTGACTTCGGAACTGATGCCATCATCGGGAAAAAAGGCGTAGTTCTTATTCCTCACCTTGGTGCATCTACAAAAGAAGCCGAAGATAATTGTGCAAGCATCGCCGCTGATGAAATGATGGATTATATTGAAAACGGAAATATCAAAAACTCAGTTAACTTCCCTACTGCAGAGCTTCCTGTAAAAGAAGGTGAAACAAGAATTGCAATTCTCACTAAAGGTATTGAGAACCCTGTTGATTTTGCTGTTAAGAACATGGAGATTTCAGTAAATGGTGCAGCCGGCGGCGTAAGAGGGGCCTTCGGCTATGCTATACTAAGCACATCTGATACCGTTTCCAAGGTTCCTGAAATCGCCGGGGTCATCAAATCCAGAATATTATAATCTAAACAACAGAGAATAAATTTAATATCAAAAATACTAAAGCCACGCAGTGCCAATTATTGCGTGGTTTTCACCGATTAGGAAAGGCAACCTCATGCATCAATCGAGGTTGCCCTATCATCTTATCCGAATATTCTTCTTACTGTAGTAATGGTTTTTCCGTTATAACCAATCCTTGAAACAGTTATACCATGCTCCTCATCCATGGCATGAACGAGCTTATTATTTCCTATGTAAATTCCGATGTGACTGCCATAGCAAATCAGATCACCCGGTCTTGCCTCAGATAAGGAAACTCCTTTTCCTAAATATTGATCGGCAATTGATCCATGGGGAAGCAGAACACCGAAGTGCTTATATACTGCCATAACAAAACCTGAACAGTCTGCACCCTTTGTTAAACTTTCACCACCGTATTTATACGGATTTCCAACAAATTTCAAAGCAAAATTCGCAACAGCTTTACCCGACTTTTTACTGTATTCCTCTCCCAAACTGCTGCTTGCAGCTCCTTTACTTGCCGGTTTTACAGCTGTCCCCGCCAAAACCACCTTATCTTTGCATTTCTCGGACACTGCAGTCTTCACGACCTCAGCGTTATCAACCTTATCATTGGTAGAAATCTGCTTTATTGTAACAAGCTTTTTTCCATCGCTGCCGGATGATTTTTCTACAGTAGTGTTCAATAGAACATTGCTATCTGTTTTTTTGATAACTTTATGTTTTACTTTTTTAACCTTGGTCAAAACCTGAGTGGTCTTCACTTTTAACAAATTTTCTTCAGTCAAACTGTTAAATTCTTTCCGAATTTCCTTCTCATCGGACACATTAGGTTTTTTATCCATGTGACCATAGTAATTATGCTTAAGCTCAATATGAGGTTTAAGATTAACCTTAACATCTTTAGCACCGGACTCAACATATGTCTTTTCCAGTGATGCAAGTATCTTATTAGCTTCCTTTTCCGTCTTAACAGTACCGACCAACCTGTCCGATACCTTTAGCTGCCAGTAATCTTCCGCCGCAAAGGCTCTGCTTATGCCAACAATCGCAAAAGCAAAAATTACAAGCTCCAGTATTATAACCGGAATCATTTTTCTGGATGTTACTATAGAACCCAATTTTTCTTTCAAATTACTTGCTTTCATAATATGTAACCCTACTTTAATTTCTCACAATCCTTGAAGCTCTCAATGGTCTTCCTACAAGGTACAAGCTGCTTATACAAATTCCACGGCTTCTGTTAAGGGCGTGTATAACTTTGCCTTTTCCTATGTAAATAGCCATATGCCCTGAATATGCAACTACATCTCCCGGTTTAAGCTTCCTCACAGAAACTCTCTTTCCGACACCGGTTTGTCCGACTCTGGGAAGATCCAGTCCATGATGTCTGTATACCGCATACACAAACCCCGAGCAATCTGCACCTTTCGTCAGACTGGTTCCTCCATACCTATATGGATTTCCCAAGAACTTCTTAGCGAATTTTACTATGTCTTTATTCTTTGTACCATCATACACTTTTCCTGAATGCACGGTAACTCTACCCGTACCTTTATGTATGATTTTGTTAACAGGCACAACTTTCTTTTTATAGGCTTTGCTGACTTTAACGGCAACTCCATTTTCTCTTGTAATATATTTTGAGGAGGTAACCTTTCCTCTCTTACCCCTTCGTTTAACCTTAGTTACTGTCTTTCTAAGCTTTGATGTTTTCCTTGTTATAGTCTTATATTTAAGTGTTTTTACCAGTCTGGTTTCTTTTTCAACGGTTACTACATCTGCCGCATTCCCCGCCAGAATATGTTTTGCAACTTTATCCTTAGACAGTACAGACGCCCCTTCGGTATTCTCTGCCGGCTCAACGGTCATCTTCACATTTGAAGAAAAATCGGCATCAACCAGTTTTGCATTTTTCTTCTTTAGGTGTTTATAAATACTATTTTCTATCTGAGCTTCATTTATCTTTTCATTAATGAAAAAAGTGTTTGTCTTTTCAATTTTCCCTTCATCATCTAAGACATCGATTTTTAGAGAATAAATACAATGTGCTCCGTACGCTTTACTACCCAAGCAGACTCCGAAAATAAAGGTAATCAGTAAAAGAATAAATAACATTCTTACGTATGTAACATCAAAAACACCTTTGATTCTCTTGGTATTACCGAATATAAAGTGATTTTCCATTATCTTTCCTTTCCGTTCATCTAAAATAAACGAAAATACAAATTGATACTGATTAGAATATTTCACATATCAAAATTCCTCATATTTCATTTATTTTGACGGAATTATGCTACTTTATATACATTATGATGTCAATACTTTTAAAGATTATTCACATACTTTTCACACTTTTGCAGGATAACACTGTTGATTTTCCAAGGTTTTTACTCTTAGGATTTCCTTAAGAAAACTTAAGAATTATCGTAAACCATATTTATATTTATTTATATTTTTGTATTATATTTTCTCCTTATTCGCTTTTTCTGCGGATATATGGTGTCCGGAAACCATAATCTTAATTGCACTCTTCAGATTGCTGACGGTTATGTTTCTAAAACCTCTTTGATATTCACCGTCTAAAGTCCATGGCATATTTTCATCTGCTTCAATCTCCAAATTAGACGAACTGAAAAACGAAATATGCGGACAATCCATATACTTATTTTGGGTTAAAGCCCATGTAATCTGTGTTAATTCAATTATATTCTTTGGAGATCTTATTAAAATCACTTCAAACAGTCCATCATTCATATCCACATAATCTTTATCCAAGGTTATGATTCCTCCCATAGAAGTGGAGTTACAAATAGCACCAAAAATATACTCACCGCCATAAATCCCCTGTTCATTGGTAATTCTTAGCTTTAGAGGTTTGATCGAAGGAATATCCTTGATACCTTCCAGTATGTATGCAGTATGTCCCAGGAGATTCTTCATATCCTGAGGTACGCTGTATGAGGTTCGTGTAAAAGCTCCAAAAGATGCAACATAAGAGAAGAATCTATCATTGAATTTACCCATATCTAATGTTATGGGAACTCCTGTAGCTATATCTTTTGCACCGTGAATTATATCCTTGGATAAGCCCAGACTTGAGGCAAAATCATTTGTGCTTCCTGCGGGAATATAACCGATGGGAACATCATAACCGGATTCAAGAAGTCCTGATGCAACCTCATTAAATGTTCCGTCACCACCTATACAAACTATTAAATCATTACCCTTTGCCCCGGTTTTCGCAAATTCTCTCCCATCTCCGCTTTTTCCTGTTGTAACAACGGAAACTTGATATCCTGCTCTGCAAAATATGTCAATTATTTCTGCAAATCTTCTGTTTGCTTGTCTCATACCTGCACGAGGATTTAAAATAATTAAGACATTTTTCAAACTTATTCTCCTTTCAGTCACTTGGTATCTCTGTATACTTTGTTAATAATTATTCCAAGTACCAAAACCCATGACAAAAAATAAAACCAAAACAAAAGAGCGACGATGGATGACAGCGATCCGTATATAATGTTATAATTCACGATGTGTTCAGTATAGGCTGCGTATAAGAAAGTTACGATAACAAGACCGAATGCACCGAATATTGTTCCCGGCAGTAAATCTTTAACTTTCATTTTTTCAACCGGCATCACAAAGTAATTGTACAACACCAAAAGAAAATAAAGAAGTGTCGCAAAGGGCCACCTCGTGTATGTCCACACCAGTGTAATGGTGTAGTTTTCCACAATCCCCCCCACAACAGTATATAGGAGAGATTTACCATATATTAAAACTACAAGTACAAAAGAAATTGTAATGATGGTCATAGCCATCGTTCTCAAACTCCTGATTCTTTCAGTCCAAAAATTTCCTGTAAACCTGCTGCTTGAATATGTATAGTTTGCAATTCTCATTAAAGAAAACTGTGCCCTTGAGGCAGACCAAATTGCCAATAATACAAGTAAAATGTTATTGCTTACAGAAGAACTGTCTCTCAACAGTCCCTTAATTATACGCCCCATTTCAGGAGTGATATAATTATCTATCCATGAGTTAACAAACTCCATGGTGCTGATATTTATTACACCTAAAAGCTGTGTCATCACAACGATAGTCGGAACGACCGACAACATTATATAAAAAGCTATCTGTGCCGCAAACCCTTGATAATACGGGTCACCGAACTGCTTTATTCCAAGAAGCACCATTTTTCTGAATCTGACTTTTTTAGGTCCTAAATACATATCTTAACCTTCTAACATAACCGCCAATTTTTCTAACGCTTTTGCTCTATGGCTAATCTTATTCTTTTCCTCTGCTGTTAACTGTGCAAATGTTCTCTGATAACCCTCCGGTACAAACAGAGGATCGTATCCAAAGCCATTATCACCCATAGGTTCCGACAAAATATGACCATAGCATTCTCCCCTTGCTACAAGTTTTCTTCCATCAGGATAGACCATTGTAATAACTGAAACAAATCTTGCTTTCTTTTCTTTATAAGGTAGTCCCTCCAACAATGATAACAGCTTTTCATTATTCTTCCGGTCATTTGCATCCTCTCCCGCAAATCTGGCAGAATATACCCCCGGTGCACCATGCAGATATTCAACCTCAAGCCCGGAATCATCTGCAATCGCAATTTTACCTGTCATCTTCATTATCTCGTTTGCTTTCTTGAAGGAGTTTTCTTCAAAAGTTGTTCCGTCCTCTTCAATATCCACATCAGAAACTCCTGCATCATCACGAGATATTATATTCAAGCCGAATCTTGATGTGATTTCATTGATTTCTCTTATCTTATGCTCATTCCTTGAGGCTGCAATTATCGTATCCATAGAAAAACTCCCTTCTGACACCTACTGCAAAATCATCGATTCTCCTCGCTGCTGCCTGAAATAAAATGAAAAATAATGATTTTTTTCAGATTTTCGATATATCCTTCATTTTTTTATTGAAAGGCTCACGAATCATCTTCATACACACAATACCTAGGATAGTGAATATCACGATACCACTGTATTTTGAAATAATTTTGTAGAATAAACTCTTTGTTTCAAAATCTATATATGACATCAACATACGGAATCATCCGAAAAATATAGGCATAGCATAATAATGTATTTAGTATTGGTTATTGTCAACCACACAATTTGCAATCGTTACAGCCATCACATCTATAAGCGGCTTTGTCACAAGCAAGAATATGTCCCCCAAACTCCTTTTTCTTCAGTTTTCACTCCAAATTTATGAATCACATATATTAGAAATTATTATACCATATTTTGAAACGCTGTGGTATAATAATATTCGTACATTTTATGTAAACCAATCTGCTAAAAGGAGAACCGAATGAAAATAGCCATATTGGATGGATATTCCATAAATCCGGGAGATTTGTCCTGGAATTCACTTAAAAGTTTTGCAGAAATAGTATGTTATGACAGAACCTCTGAGAATCAGCTTCCTGCAAGAATGTCAGGAATGGACGGTATCTTTGTCAGTAAGTGCAAAATAACAAGAGAAATTATGCATGGATGTCCTAATCTGAAATTTATCGGTGTAACTGCAACAGGCTATGACAATATAGACTTGGAGGCTGCCGAAGAAAAAGGAATTTCCGTATTCAACACACCTGCTTATTCAACAGAAGCAGTTGCTCAACACACCTTTGCTTTCATTCTGGAAATATTTAACCATGTTGGAGAGTACAGTTCATCTGTAAATTCCGGCGATTGGCAAAAAAGCATCGACTTTTGCTATACCATCAGTCCCCTTTCACTGCTGAAAGGAAAATCTCTCGGTATCGTTGGATACGGAAGAATAGGAAAAAAAGTAGCAGAAATAGGAAAAGCATTTGGAATGAAAATCAATATTTACAGTGAAGATATAGAGGCCACTGTAAAATCCGATATTGTTTCACTCCACTGTCCTCTGACAAAAGAAAACTATGGACTTATCAATAAAGAATTTATCTCAAAAATGAAAGACGGAGCAATCATCATAAACACCGCTCGCGGAGGACTTGTTAACAGCGAAGATCTTGCTCGTGCTCTCGTATCGGGAAAACTATCCGGTGCAGGAATAGATGTATTGGAGGATGAACCCCCAATACATTCAAACCCCTTAATCGGGCTGAAAAATTGCCTGGTCACGCCTCATATAGCATGGATGCCTATAGAAGCCCGGGCAAAGGTAATTCAAATTTGCAGAGACAATTTAGAAAGTTTTCTTAAAGGTGAAAAGACGAATAGAATCGTTTAATATATATCAGTTAAAAAAGTTAAGATATAAAAGTAATATGGAAAGAAGGGATTGGATAAAATGAATTTATTTCATAAAAACAAAAAAAATATTATATGTATTTTGATATTGATTCTCGCCGTTACCTTAGCTTTTCCTGTAATCGGATACGGTGCAAAAAAGAAAAAAAAGAAAGTGATTACCACACCTGTCAATGTGTCTACCTGTGACCTGAAAGGATATGTTACCACCAACGGTCTAAACAAAAAAGAAAGGAAACAGGGAAAAAAGAATATAAAGCTTTATTGGAACCGAAACGGCTCACATGAGCTGACTCATTACATAGTCTATTACAAAACTGGTGATTCCGGTAGTTATAGTGATAAAAACAGCAAAAAGGTTACTAAAAAAAGTACTGTTTTAACTGTTTCAGGAAAATACTATAGAATCAAGGTAAAGCCTTATTATAATAAACAACCCGGAAAATGCGGAACTTCGATACAGATCAGACCTTATGCGAAAAATATAACGGATATAAAACTTACCCGAAATGAATTTATCATGACAAAGCCGGCTGAGGTGAAATTCACCCATAATGGAGAGCGTACCAAGTCCGCCGATAAGTCTATTCAATGGTTCTCATCCGATAATGATTTTGCAAATGTTATAGATGGACGCAGCAGCAATACGATACGAGTATTCTCTTACTATCCTACAACATTTCATATTATAGCACGAGCACCCAGCGGTGTAAAAAAATCTTTTAAATCCACGATTATACCTTTATACCCGAAAAAAGTCTCTATTGTACGGGAAAAAATCTACGAAAAAGATACTAAAAAGCTGTCTGTAAATGTGAGTAAGGCTGCTAATGAGAGAGTTAAATTCTCATACCCTAAAAAATACAAAAAATCCTTTTCAAAGATTGCAACCTTGAACACATCCACAGGTAAGCTGAAAATCAAAAAGTTTATAAAAGGTAAAAAGTATGAAAAGATCACGGTGGAAGCTACTGCGATGGGACGGTATCCATATAAGGAGCGCCCTGCTTTCCATTCTCTGGATTTTAAAATCTATCCGCAGTACCCTTCTTATGTGAAGATTTTAAATAAAAAGAAACAGAAAATCAAAAGCATTTCACTCAAGAGAGGTAAAAAAACCACTGTAAATACTGAAGTTGGTGAAGCGAAGTATATGGCTTTAGCATGGGAATCAAAAAATAACTCTGTTGCAAAAATTAATAAAAAAACCGGTGAAATTACTGCCGTTAAACCGGGCTCAACAACCATAACGGTAACTGCAGAAAGTGCTAAAAAAACTAAACCTGCTCAGGCATCATTTAAGGTGAATGTACCAAAGTCATCGGCTCCTCAAGAAGCTCCTAAGTCACCTGCAAGCAATGATAAAGCACTAAAAAACATGGTTAAATGGGCAAAATCTATAGCATATAATAACTCTTACGGCTATAGCATGGGACTAAAACGCTACGGTGCCTACTATAAATCCAACCATAATAGATACTGTCACACCTGTAATCAAACAAATTCTAAGGATTATGACTGTGCATCATTTGTTGCCGCTGCCGTTTCTCACGGCTATAAGCGTGCAGGAAATATTTGCAGTGTTGGTGGTTGTAACAGCCTCTACTATCTATTAAAGAGTAAAGGCTGGAAAGATATAGGTCGCATACCACCCAGCAAAATGAAATGCGGAGATATAATGATAAATCCTCATATGCACGTGGAAATATTCACAGGAGAAATGAGAAACGGATTTTATCTGAATGTTGCAGCTCATGATGATTATGACGGAAAATCCGGAGACTCCACCGGAAGAGACATCAGTGTATCTCCTAATACATGGTTTCTAAGACATTATACAACGGTTCTGCGGCACTATTAGGCATATCTAAAATCCATTAAGTAATTTAGCATTTAAGAGGTTAATTCAACATTTTAAAGTCTGAATTAACCTCTTTACACATTTTAAAGAACCTTTCAAAAAAAGTTTAAATTAAGTTTAAATTATAGGTTGAAAAATCAAATTAACGGTGTCAATAACCAATGAAAATTTCACCCCCAGATAAGGTTAATTAATCAGTGAAAA